>Ga0182030_10006846_pt1 | contig 23922 bp, 27 predicted proteins | sample 812S3MmetaG_FD_121299 | JGI IMG/M metagenome (GOLD analysis project Ga0182030, IMG submission 121299) | Permafrost microbial communities from Stordalen Mire, Sweden - 812S3M metaG (Illumina Assembly) | ecosystem: Environmental > Terrestrial > Soil > Wetlands > Permafrost | place: Sweden...
CTTCGGCCGCCAAGACATCTGGGAGCCCGAAGAGATTCTCTTCGGCGAAGAGGGCGAATGGTTGGGCACCAACAAACGCTACTCGGGCAAGCGCGATCTCGCGGAGCCGTACGGCGCGACCACCATGGGTCTGATCTATGTGAATCCGGAAGGCCCCGAAGGCAAGCCGGATCCAGTCGCCGCGGCAGTAGACATCCGTGAGACGTTCGCCCGGATGGCAATGAACGACGAAGAGACTGCCGCCCTCATCGTCGGCGGTCACAGCTTCGGCAAGACGCATGGCGCCGGCGACGCCGACCTGGTCGGTCCCGAGCCGGAAGCCGCCCCGATCGAACAACAGCTGCTGGGCTGGAAGAGCTCCTATGGCAGCGGCAAGGGCAAGGACGCCATCACCAGCGGCCTGGAGGTGGTCTGGGTCTCGACCCCGACCAAGTGGGGCAACGGATTCCTGCAGAACCTGTACGGCTACGAGTGGGAGCTGACCAAGAGCCCTGCCGGAGCCTGGCAGTTCCAGGCCAAGGACGGGGCCGGTGCGGGTACCATCCCGGACCCGTACGGCGGGCCGGGTCGTGCCCCGACGATGCTGGTCACCGACATCTCGTTGCGGGAGGACCCCATCTACCGCGAGATCACTCGGCGCTGGCTGGACCACCCAGAGGAGCTGGCCGAGGCGTTCGCCAAGGCCTGGTACAAGCTGTTGCACCGCGACATGGGGCCGGTCTCGCGTTTCCTGGGGCCATGGATTCCCGAGCCGCAGCTGTGGCAGGACCCGGTCCCGGCGGTCGACCACAAGCTGGTCGGCGACAAGGAAGTTGCGGCCCTGAAGAGCAAGGTGCTCGACTCCGGCCTGTCCATTCCTCAGCTGGTCAAGACGGCCTGGGCGGCGGCAGGCAGCTACCGCAACACCGACAAGCGCGGTGGGGCCAACGGAGCGCGCATTCGTCTTGAACCGCAACGGAATTGGGAAGTCAACGAGCCTTCTGAGCTGGACAAGGTGCTGCCCGTCCTGGAAAAGATCCAGCACGAGTTCAATGACTCGGCCTCTGGTGGGAAGCAGGTCTCACTGGCCGACCTGATCGTGTTGGCCGGATCCGCGGCAGTCGAGAAGGCGGCCAAGGATGCCGGGTACGAGGTCTCGGTGCATTTCGCGCCGGGTCGTACCGACGCCTCGCAGGAGAGCACCGATGTGGAGTCGTTCGCGGTGCTCGAACCGCGGGCCGACGGCTTCCGCAACTACGCACGGGCGGGCGAGAAGGCACCGTTGGAGCAGCTGCTGGTGGAACGGGCGTACCTGCTGGGTGTGACCGGTCCGGAACTGACCGTGCTCGTCGGTGGCCTGCGTGCTCTCGGCGCCAACCACGGCGGCAGCAAGCACGGGGTGTTCACCGACAAGACGGGCGTGTTGACCAACGACTTCTTCGTCAACCTGCTCGACATGAGCACCGAGTGGAAGGCGTCGGAGACGGCGGAGAACGTCTACGTGGGTTACGACCGGGCGTCTGGTGCGCAGAAGTGGACCGCGACCGCGAATGACCTTGTGTTCGGGTCGAACTCGGTGCTGCGCGCCGTCGTGGAAGTGTATGCGCAGGATGACAACAAAGGGCGGTTCGTGGAGGACTTCGTCGCGGCGTGGGTCAAGGTCATGAACAGCGATCGGTACGACCTCAAGTGATGCCGGGGCGCTGATCGTCCTGCGACACCCCGCGAGTCATCGGCTCGCGGGGTGTCGTTTATTTCGGGAGCGGACCGCTATGCCGAGAAGCTGCGGGCGCCCCGTTCGAGGGGTAGCCGCAGCGCATTCACCAGATAGCTGACCGTCCGATAACTCCCGGCGAGCATCAGCAGCTCGAGGATGGCCTCGTCGCTGTGGTAACCGCTCAACTGCGTCCATAGCTCGTCGTCCACCGTGCAGCTGAGGTGAAGGCTGTCGCAGAGCCGGATGAGGACTCGATCTGCCTCGGCCCAGCATGCGTCGTCGGGCCCTCCGGTGGTCAGCGATGCGATCTCGTCTTCGCCCAGGCCGGCCTTGGCCGCGAAGGTGCTGACATGCACTCCCCACTCGTACTCGGCGCCGCACGACGCGGTGACCCTGTCGATGACGATCTCGCGCTGGCGGATGGTCAGATGCCCCCGATCGAGTAGGCCGGAGTTGAAGAACTTGAAGAACAACCGGCGGTCGCGAGCCAACGTAGTGAACAACAGCAGCGGAGGCTTGCCGCCCATGATGGCGTCGACGGCCTGTTGAATGTCGGACGGCAGGGGTGGTTCAGCGGGCGCAATGCGCGCGCTACGTTTTTTATAGCTCTGCATGCTGCCACTCTACCCACGCATGCTATAAAATATGAAGCATGACTTCTCCGCCGTTCGGGTCGCCGGTGCGCGGATCGACTTCAGGGCGGCCAATCATGGTCGCCCTGGATGTCCTGGGCAGGCGGGGCGCGCTGCGCGTCTTGTGGGAATTGCGCGGCGGTGCATTGACCTTTCGCGCCTTGCAGGCGGCATCCGAGATGAACCCAGGCTCACTCAACACCCGCCTCAAAGAGCTGCGAGCGCTGCGCATCGTCGACCATTCCGATGGCGGCTACCACCTCACCCACGAAGGGCTATCGCTGATGGCCGCACTGCGGCCGCTGCAGGCCTGGGCCGACGATTGGGCACAGCAGGCCGAGGTGCGGAGTGAGTGAGTCCAGCCACATTATTACCCGCCAGTAACCTACGAGGGCGTAAGTTACGTATCAATTGGCTACTGGCTGATGCATTCAACGAGCAAGGCTGGGTAAACAGTGGACATGAGCGAACTGACCTACCTCGAACTACATGGAGACCGGATCGCCTACCGCGATGCCGGGCACGGCCACGCGCTGCTGCTGATCCACGGGATGGCCGGCAGTTCGGCAACCTGGCGCGCGATCATTCCCCAGTTGTCCAAGAAGTACCGCGTCATCGCGCCGGACTTGCTCGGCCACGGCATGTCCGCGAAGCCGCGTGGGGATTACTCGCTGGGAGCGTTCGCGGTTTTTCTGCGTGATCTGCTCGACGAACTCGGAGTGGATCGGGCCACGGTGATCGGGCAGTCCCTCGGCGGCGGTATCGCGATGCAGTTCGCCCACCAGCACCGGGACTACTGTGAGCGGCTGGTCCTGATCGGCAGCGGTGGCCTTGGCCCTGATCTGAGTCCAGTTCTGCGAATGCTGTCTGCGCCCGGCGCGGAGTTCCTGCTGCCCATCGTCGCACCGCAACCGGTGCTCAACCTCGGTAACAAACTGGGTGCTTGGCTAAGCTCGGCCGGGATCCAGGCGCCGCGGGCCGGTGAGATGTGGTACGCGTATTCGTCGCTGTCGGATGCGCGGACCCGCCAGGCGTTCTTGCGAACGTTGCGCTCAGTGGTGGACTACCGCGGTCAGGCCGTCAGCGCGCTCAACAAGCTGCATGTCGCGGCCGGCCTGCCCACCATGATGATTTGGGGAGATCGCGACCGGATCATTCCCGTCGCCCATGGCTACGCTGCTCATGACGCGCTGGAGGGCAGTCGCCTCGAGGTGCTCGAAGGCGTCGGGCACTTCCCACATGCCGAAGCGCCGGCGGCTGTGGCGGAGATCCTGGAGGACTTCATTACCTCGACGGCGCCCCAGGCGACTACCACCGAGTCAATGCGCCTGGGTTCGTCTTGGCGCCACGTCAGCGATTGAAATCCCACTGGCCGTAGTCGATCGCCAGGACTTCGTCCACATCCACATTGATGCCGCCGAGCAGCGGGCCAGGGTTCGACGGGCTGTTGACTATTTCCTGGTAGAGCACCGCCATGGGCTCGCGTTCCCCGTGCGACCACGACCTCGTTTGCCACGCCCAGCGGTGCCCCGCGCTCGTTGAGTTGCCGATGACGCCGTCTCTGATCGCCCACCCACATGCCTTGGCGTGTCCATAGATACCGGTGCGGCCGACACCCAGGACCGAGTTGATTCCCCGAAACCAGTCGACCGCAGGGCCATTCCAGGTGTTGACGTCGATGTCGTCGTCGACGCTGAAAAAGATCGGAGCCGAGTTCGAACCGCCGGCCGCGCCGTGGAGTTGCAGGGCGGTCTGCGCGTCCGCCACTCCGCCGTCATGGCCGCGGGTGTAATCCGACGGAGTGGGCCAACCGGGCTTGCCGTACTGGTAATTGCTGACGATCTGCAGACCCGCGGCGCGCAGCGCGTCCGCGTACTCGCGGGTAAGGGGTTTTGCTTCGAAGTTCGCTCCCGGCCGACATTCGGACACGTAGTTCACTACCCCGGCATAGCCCGCTGCTTTGATCTCGTCCGGGGCGATCCGCTTTTCCGCAAAATCGATCAGCCTGATGTTGTCGGCGGCGGCCCGGGGGGCGTCGAGAGTCATGGCCAGGCCGAGTAATGCCGGTGCGACGGCATATTTGAGGACTTCCCGTCGCGAAACAGCCTGCACCGCGCGATGGTAGCAAGCGCGTTCGAGCGGACCGATGTCTAGAGTCCACGCGCGGTCAACCACGACGCGATACGCCCGGCGACCGTTTCCCACCCGGGCTCCACCGTCATCGAGTGACCGATCTCTGGGATGAGCGCTGCTTGAGTGCCGTAGGCCCGCGCCGTCGCGCGCACATCGGAAGGAGGATAGGTCGCGCCTTTTCGCCTCCGAGCACCAGCAGGGGCCTGGTGATGCGCTCGGTAGCGACCAGTCCGAGTGTCACCATGTCCAACATGATGGCTCGCGTGCTGTCCGGTTGAAGTCGCGCAGTGGTCGCGCTGATCAGATCGTCCGACGCTTTGTCGCCGAAGAACAACTCGCGAGCTGCCGCCGTCGTTGTCCCCAACAGATGGTCCGGCCGTCCGCTCATCGCGAACTTTGAACAGCGCCAGGGGTGTCGGCGCGTGTTACGCAGCAACGACCGTAGATGTCCGCGCGGTGGCGTCGATGCGAGCAGCACCCCGGCGGGCGCGTCGTTTCGTTCGAGATGCTTCTGTACGACGAATCCGCCCATCGAATGCCCGATCAGGATCGGTTGTGGTGCAATCCTATTCGCGATGGAGGAGACATCGGCGACGTAGTCCGCAATCGAGCACAATCGCACCGCCTTATCCGTCGGGCTATTGCCGTGGCCGCGCAGGCTGGGCGCCACGACACGAAACCCGCGGTCGGCGAAGAAGTCGAGAAAGTTCACATCCCAGCTTGCCAGTCCTCGATCTGCCGGTAGAGGTCCAGAACCGTCTCATAGCCCCAGGCCGGTTCACCGGATTCGGATGCGAAGTGCTCCCAGTCGCTGCGGTGTCCCCGCGCCCAGATCATCACATTGATGCTCGACCCGCCGCCGAGGACCTTTCCCATGGAAAACGGTATCGAGCGGCCGTAGAGCCGGGGGTCGGGCTCGGACGCGAAACCCCAGTCGCATTCTCCCCCGAGATTCAACGGCCACTGGCCAGCGTCGTTGACACTAGGGACGTCATCGTTGCCGCCGGCTTCCAGCAGCAAGACCTTCACGGCTGCGTTCTCTGCCAGCCGCCGCGCGATGACCGACCCGGACGACCCGGCCCCACACACGATGACGCAAGACAGTGTTCACGATGGCTCCTCCACGCAGCTAGGTATAGCGTTTGATATCTAGCCACGTACCGGCGAGGCCGACGGTTCACCGATCTCGCGAATTCCCGGGCGGTGTCGAGTTGTGCACCGCGGCAGGGTATTCAGTGTTACCGAGCGTGACTACCCTGCATTCGGTACCAACGGTGGCGCGGATGGGGAGGAAAGATTACTGGCGTTCGGCGGCTTTCACGAGGCGTGCCGCGAGGAAGCCGACCACGCTGCGCAGAAAAACCAGCATGACCGGACCGGTGCCGCGCGGCCCTTCGGTGAATGAGCCCCGCCAGCGGATAGCGGTGCCACCCGACGGGGTCGGGGTCAGCAGCATCTCGGCGCGGTAATCCTTCGCCGGGAGGGGTGGACCAATCTGCAGGTAACCATGCCGGCGATCTTGCTCGTAGGCGATTGTCTTTTCCCTCATGAGCATCGGCCACATTCCCACCTTGCGCACCGCCCCGATTCCACCGGGCATTGGATCGCCCTGTTGCTCCCAACTCGACTGAGCGATAAGCGGTTTGGCCCATTCAGACCATCGGGCACCGTCCGTCTCGAGGCGGAACAGGGTAGCCGCCGGCGCACTTGTGGTGCGGTTGATCTCGAATGTCAAGACCCTGCCCGACATTTCACCGACTCCCACTCGTAGTCGCTGCGGCGGGCCGCAGTAGCCGCGCACTGATCAACGTTGAAAGCCACCCGGGCGTGAGCCGCCCGCCAAGCGCCATCACCCGATTGCGCCAACCGGGAACGGCCACCGCCCGGCCCTTGTCCATCGCGCGCAAACCCGCGGCGACGACCGGCTCGGGTGCGGCGAGGCGCCGGTAGATCGCGGTGTGGCTGACATCCGATCCGAGTGCGTCAACGAATCCAGTCCGCGTGGGCCCGGGGCACAACGCGGTCACGGTGACACCCGAGCCGCGCGTCTCTGCCCAAAGGGCCTGGCTGAGCGAAAGCACAAACGCCTTTGAAGCTCCATAGGTGGCCTGATACGGGCCGGGCTGAAACGAGATCGTGGAGGCGACATTCACAATGCTGCCGCGACCGCGCGCCAGCATCCCCGGCAAAACCGCGTGCGTCAGGCGGACCAGCGCGTCGACGTTGACCGCGATCAGTTCGTGCTCGCGGTCGGCGTCCAGCTCCGAAAACCGTCCATAGGTGCCGAACCCGGCGTTGTTGACCAGCACCTCGATCACGCGACCGTCGAGACGGGCCACCAGGGCGTCGATCCCGGCGTCGGTGCCCAGATCGCCGGCGACCAGTTCGACCTTGATGCCTGGGACGACCTGACGAACGCGTTGCGCGACCGCGTTCAGCCGAGGCTCGTCACGCCCGGCAAGCAGCAGTGACAGGCCCCGCTTCGCAAGTTGATCGGCGAAGATCCCGCCGAAGCCAGAGCTGGCGCCGGTGATCACCGCCCAGCCTGTCCCCTGGTCGATTTGAGTTGACATTTTTACTCCTCCCAACGATGTGAATAGCTTTAACATAGCCAGTGATGTTAACGTCGTCAACATGTCGGAGGAGAAGTCACCTGTCACGACGGGGGCCCGTCGTGACAGCTACCACCACGGCGATCTCAAGCGGGCGCTCACCCACGCCGCGCTGTCGCTGGTGGCCGAGCGGGGGCCGAAGGGATTCACCTTGACCGAGGCGGCGCGGCGCGCGGGCGTTAGTGCGGCTGCCCCGTATCGCCACTTCGCTGACAAGGCACACCTGCTCGCCACCGTCGCCGAGCAGGGATTCCTCGAGCTGCACACGGCGCTGACCACCACCGCCGCCGACGCCGCATCAGATCCGGCGGCGAGATTAATTTCCATCGGGCGTGCCTATGTGCGCTGGGCTGTCGACCATCCGGATCACTACCGGGTGATGTTCGGCGCCGATAACGACAAAGCCCAGCACCCGAGCCTGGCCGTCGCCGCCGGTCAGGCCTTCGGCGACCTGCTTGATGTGATCACCCTGTGCCAGGCGGCGGGGAAACTGCGCGGCCAAGAGCCGGGTCAGGTCGCCGGGCCGCTCTGGTCGCTGGTGCACGGCATCGCGTCCCTTGCCATCGATGGCGAGTTGCGCAATGTCGGCATCGACCAGGACCCCGAGGACATGGTGGCTGACGCGCTGTCTGCTCTTTTTGGTCGCTGAACCCGCGTCCCAGCAAACAATCGCACCCCCGCGCTGCGCATCGGTCAGCCCGTTGAGTCGCAACATGTTCCATTATCGAACCGCCTCCGCCCGACCCCGGAGCAGTTATCAGCGGACCCGCGCCGCGGACGAAAACGAGCAAAACCTACTATTGAGGGGCACCGATGGCGCGTTGCGTCGATTAGTTGATCGAACTATAGTCTGGACACATGTCCAGTTTGCTGTCACGGAGTTCGGGAGCCCGTTGATCGCAAAGGATTCGGCGCCCTTCAGCGTTCGTTGACCAGCAAAGAAGAGTTGAGTATGCGAATTGCCTTGCTGTCCTACCGTAGTAAGACTCATTGCGGCGGACAGGGCGTCTATGTGCGCCATCTCAGCCACGGTCTCGTGGAGCTTGGTCACGACGTCGAAGTATTTTCCGGGCAGCCGTATCCAGAGTTGCTTGATCCGCGGGTGCGATTGACCAAGGTGCCCAGCCTCGATATGTACCGGGAGCCTGACCCGTGGCGGATTCCGCGTCCGAGCGAAATCCGCGACTCGATCGACTTGCTGGAACTGTTGACGGTGTGGACCGCGGGCTTTCCTGAGCCAAGGACGTTCACGCTCCGTGTTGCCCGGTTACTGGCCGGACGAGCGGCCGATTTTGACGTCATCCACGACAACCAGAGTCTGGGAACCGGTCTGCTGACTATGGCCGACGCGGGACTGCCGGTGGTGGCCACCGTGCACCACCCCATCACCCGGGATCGGGTGCTTGATCTCGCTGCCGCGCGGTGGTGGCGGAAACCATCGGTTCGTCGCTGGTACGGATTTTCGACCATGCAGGAACAGGTGGCCCGCCAAATTCCGGATTTGTTGACGGTCTCGTCGTCATCGGCTGCCGATATCGTCTCCGATTTCGGCGTCTCGCCCGATCAACTCCACGTCGTGTCGTTGGGCGTGAACACCGATTTGTTCCAACCCGGTTCGGGCCCAAGGGAACCTGGCCGGGTGATGGCCATCGCGAGTGCCGACACCCCGCTGAAGGGCGTCGCCACCCTACTCAAAGCCGTTGCCAGACTTCGGGTGAACCGCGATCTCGAATTGCGGCTCGTCGCGAAAGTGGAACCCAACGGTCCCACTCACAAACTCATCGCCGAATTGGGAATCTCGGACATCGTGCACATCACCAGCGGCCTATCCGATTCCGAGCTGGCCGCCTTGTTCGCATCCGCCGAAGTCGCATGCATTCCCTCTCTCTACGAAGGTTTTTCGCTGCCCGCGGTGGAAGCCATGGCCAGCGGGACTCCGATCGTCGCGAGCCGGGTGGGTGCACTGCCCGAAGTCCTCGGGACCGACGGCGCCTGCGCCGAGCTCGTACCGGCCGCCGACGTCGATGCGCTGACCACTGCTCTGGGTGCGCTTCTCGATTCACCGGAAAAGCGCCGTAGTCTCGGAAAGGCCGGAAGGGCGCGCGCAGTCAACGTCTTCAGCTGGGAAGCTGTGGCCGCCCAGACCGTGCGGGTCTACGAGCGGGCGATCGCCCGTAAGGCCGCCCAGGGCGAGTCGTAATGCTGACAGTTGATTTCGACCGGCTGGACATCGGCTCTGGCACCAGCGTCATCGACGTGGGTTGCGGGGCCGGCCGGCACGCGTTCGAAGCCTACCGACGCGGTGCCGATGTCGTCGCCTTCGATCAGGACGAGGCCGAATTACAGTCTGTGGGCACAATTTTGCGTGCCATGGCCGAAGCCGGTGAAGCGCCCGCCACGGCGTCGGCGAAGGTGGTCGTCGGTGATGCGCTGAAGCTGCCGTACGCCGACGAAACCTTCGACTGCGTCATCGCGTCCGAGATCCTCGAACATATACCGCACGACGACGCCGCCATCAGTGAGCTGATCAGGGTGCTCAAAGTCGGTGGCACGCTGGCGGTCAGCGTGCCACGGTGGCTACCCGAGCAGGTGTGCTGGCTGCTCTCTGACGAGTACCACAGCAACGAGGGCGGCCACGTGCGCGTTTACCGCGCCAGTGAGCTGCGGGACAAGATCAGCGGCGGTGGAATGCAATTGACGCATTCCCATCATGCCCACGCCCTGCATTCGCCGTTCTGGTGGCTGAAATGCGCTGTCGGCGTTTCGAATACCGATCATCCCGCGGTGACCACGTACCACAAATTGCTGGTCTGGGATTTGATGCAGCGGCCGAAGGTGACGCAACTGGCCGAATCGCTGCTCAATCCGCTCGTAGGAAAGAGCGTGGCGATGTATTTCCACAAGCCCCGAGCGGTGAAAAGCCAAGCGGAACCAGGACGTTCAATTGCGTCGGTTTAGCCCCCCGGCGGTTCCGGGAGTCCTAACCCCGGAGCAATGCCATCAGACCGCACTGTCGATTGCCGCTGCGCAGGAGTCGTCGGGCGCCATCCCTTGGTTCGAGGGCGGGCACACCGATCCATGGGACCACGTCGAATCGGCGATGGCGCTGACCGCGGCCGGTCTTCTGGAACCGGCGCGAGCCGCATTCGACTGGAGTCGACGCACCCAGCGGCCCGACGGCTCGTGGCCCATCCAATTCCGGGCGGGAGCAATCGAAGACGCCAACAGCGACAGCAACTTTTGCGCCTACATCGCCACCGGTGTCTGGCACTACTCATTGGTCACCGGTGACGAATTATTCGCCGAGGCGATGTGGCCGGTGGTGCAGAAGGCGATCGATTTCGTTGTCGACTTACAGGTTGGCTACGGTGAGATCTGTTGGGCCCGAAGTGAATCCGGACCAGTAATGGAAGCGCTGTTGACTGGGTGCGCCAGTGTGTATCACAGCATCCGATGCGCGCTGGCCTTGGCTGCCGTCGTGGGGGAAGCGCAGCCGGAATGGGAACTGGCGGTGGGTCGACTGGGCCACGCCCTGGTCGGGCATCCAGAAGCGTTCACCGAAAAGGACCGCTACTCGATGGACTGGTACTACCCCATCCTTGGTAGTGCGCTGCGGGGTCCGGCTGCGGCAGAGCGCATTAGGCAGCGCTGGGACGACTTCGTGGTCGGCGAACTTGGCATTCGCTGCGTCGACGACCGGCCCTGGGTCACCGGCGCCGAAACCTGCGAACTGGTGCTGGCTCTCGACGCCATCGGTCACCGATCGGCCGCACATCGGCAATTCGCCGCGATGCAGCATCTACGCGAAGACGACGGTTCCTACTGGACCGGGTTGGTGTTCGCCGACGGGAAACGCTGGCCCGAGGAGCGCACCACCTGGACGGGCGCGGCGATGATCCTTGCGGCCGACGCGCTTTCGGACACGACTGGCGGCGCTGGGATTTTCCGTGCCGAAGGGCTGCCGACCGGCCTGCAGACCGACTTCGACTGCGAATGCGTTGTCAGCGGGCCGGGCCGCTGACGGTGATCTGCTCTCCGGGCTGACCGCCGATACGTTCGAGCACTCGCAGCGAACCGATAGCCGAAACCTCCCGAAACTGACCGGAATCTATTGCTCGGCAATAGATGTAGTACGGCGGCCGGCCGCCATCCTTGGGGTCCGGGAACACATCGTGGATGACCAACGCACCGCCGGGGATGACCCACTTCGCCCAACCGTCGAAGTCTTGGTTAGCTGCGGCCTCCGAGTGGCCGCCGTCAATAAATAGAAACCGCAGCGGTGTCTGCCACCCCCGCGCGACGATCGGTGACTTGCCCACGATCGTCACCACGTGGTCGTCCAAGTCGGCGGCATCGAGCGTGCGACGAAACGTCAGCAGCGTGTCGAACAGCCCGGTGACCTCGTCGACCAATGAAGCGTCATGGTATTCCCAGCCCGCCTGGTGTTCCTCGGAGCCATGGTGATGATCGATGGTGTAGAGCACGCCGGCTGTTTGCTGCGCCGCCGCACCGAGCAGCAACGTGGATTTGCCACAGTAGGTGCCGATCTCGACGCCGACGCCGCCGTCGAGGTACCGCACGGCCGCGTCGTACAGCGCGCGTCCCTCGTCGTCGGGCATGAAACCCTGGACCTGGTCGGCCAGCGCGAACAATCGCTCGGGTGCAGTCGCGGGGGTTTGACTCATCAGCTGAACCTATCCTTCCGCTTGCTGACGGTTTGTGAGGCCCGTCCAGCGGCCCGAGCGCGATCGTCCTACCATCTTGTTGTGCGCGCTTTTATTTTCCGAAAGTCGGTTGGTGTTGGCCTGGCCGCGGTTGTGATCACCGCTGTGCTGACGTCGACGGCAGCTGTGCTGCCGTCCGGGATGCCTGGGGCCGCGCCATTGGCCGCCGCCAGTTGTCCCCAGGTTCAGGTCGTGTTCGCTCGCGGTCGAATGGAGTCGCCGGGCACCGGTGTACTCGGCAATGCCTTTATTAGCGACCTGCAATCCAAGATTTCGAAGAACATCGGTGTCTACGCCGTGAAGTACCCCGCCGACACGCAGGTCGACGTCGGCGCCAACGACATGAGCCACCACGTCCAGGACATGGTCAACAATTGCCCGAACACCCGGCTGGTGCTGGGCGGCTACTCGCTCGGCGCGGCCGTCACTGACGTGGTGCTTGCCGCGCCCATCGGCGCGTTCGGTTTCGACAGCCCACTGCCGCCGGGCATCGACCAGCACATCGCGGCCGTCGCGTTGTTCGGTAACGGAAGCCAGTGGGTGGGTCCCATTACGAACTTCAACCCGACCTATAACGACCGGACCATCGAGCTGTGCCACGGCGCCGATCCGATCTGCAACCCGGCCGACCCGAATACCTGGCACGACAACTGGCCCCAACATCTTGCCGGCGCCTACATCGACTCAGGCATGGCCAACCAGGCCGCCGACTTCGTGGCCAGCAAGCTCTAGGGCTAGAGCGGCGACCACTCGTCGCGGGCGATGAGAACGTCGCGGAGCAGGTCGGCCCGATCGGTGATGATACCGTCCACGCCGATGTCGAGAAGTGCCCGCATCTGGACAGAGTCATCGACCGTCCAGGCGTGCACCTGACGTCCCGCCGCATGAACAGCCCGGATCAGCCGGGGCGTAATGACGGCGAGACGACCTATCCGGGGCGGCAGTTGCAAGCAGTCGCTGTCGTGCAGGATCCGCCAGGCAAACGCCCGGGTAGCGGGCGTCTTGGCCGCCAAGAGCGCGGGGAACGCGGCCGTACCGGCAGAACTCGCGACCCGCTTGGACAGTAGGCGCAACGCGCGTCGCCGACGTCGGTCGGAGAACGAGGTCACCAGCACCCGATCGTGCGCGTTCAACCGCTCGATGACGTCGACGGTCGGCTCGACGGCCGACGCGGCTTTGATATCGATGTTGACTCGGATGTCAGGTAATGCAACAAGGAGCTCTTCCAGGGTCGGGATCACCTCCCCCGCACCCAAGTCCGCCGTGCGGGCCTGTGGCCACGAAAGTTGGTCGATTGCGCCCGAGATCCCCGACGCGGATGGAAGCGAACGATCGTGCAGGATCACTGCTACGCCGTCGCGGGTCGCGCGAACGTCTGTCTCGATGTAGCGAAACCCGAGCTTCGCGGCCTCGTGGAACGCGCCCATGCTGTTCATGGGAAGCCTGAAGGACGTAAATCCCCTGTGCGCCATGGCAATTCGTCCAGCACCGCGCAGGAACTCCACGGTAGGAGCGCTGCCGTCACCCATCGGCATCGCCATCACCCACCTATCGTGACCGGCTCTAGCCCCCTCGCAAAGGCTACGTCGACAGACAACCGGGTGTCAGCCCAGGCTGGCGGGGTTGAGATCCTCGGGCAGCTGTTGGTCCGCGTCCTCGTAGGCCTTTTTGATCGCCGCCCTGTCGATAATGTGTTTCCGCAGCTCCGGGCCCTGATGGCGTACGTTATTAGCGCGAGGTCACGCACTAGGAGGGCAAACGATTCCCGCCACACGCCAGCAGAGCGGCAACGCACGTCGGCGCCACGAACGGCGCAACGCCGACCGCCGAGCCTCCGGCGAGCGGTGGCAGACGATTCTCAAGGGCGCTGCGAGGTCTTCAGCCGTGAGGGGTTCGCGCGGGCCCGCCCGGAGGACGTCGCTTTCGAGGTCGGCATCAACCGTGCGTCGCTCTATTACTACGTCGGTACCAAGGAGGAGTTGCTCGTTGCGCTGATCGAACAGCCGGCCTACACGATGACCCGGCACTGTCGCGAGGCGCTCGAGTCCGATGCGCCGGCCGACGAGAAATTGCGCCGCGCCTTGCGCGCCGACATCGTGCTGTCCGGCCTGCGCCCCTGAAGCCACCGACCGTACGCAATCACGCTGCTGCGCTTGCCCGGCGAGCTGCATTGACGCGGTAACCGGGGCTGGGATTGGATGCAATCTGCACCCAGCCCCCGCTGTCATCGGCTGAGAGGATCCGCAATGCCACGCCTGAATCCCGTTCCCCGGGGTGAGGTCAGCGACGAATTCACGCTGAACATGTACGACTTCATGTTCGGCGATCGTGACCCGGTCGCCGAGCCCGGCACGATCGGCGGGACTCCGGGCAACTGGTGGACGGTGATGGCGCAGTCCCCCGCCGCACTGCGCCATGCCGTTCGCGGCTTCCGGCTCTACCAGCAAGAGGTCAACATCCGGCCGGACCACCGTGAGCTGGGCCAGATCAGGGCCGGGTGGGTGGTGGGCAGCCAATTCGTCTTCTCCCAGCACTGCAAGGCGTGCCGATCGGCCGGGCTGTCCGAGGAGAAGATCGCGGCCATTCCATCATGGCAAACCGCCGACTGCTTTGATCACGACGAGCGACTGTTGCTGGCCTACGCGGATTGCCTTGCAGGACAGCACGGTCGAGTACCCGAGCGGCTGTTCGTCCAGCTGCGGGAAGTCTTCACCGACCAGGAAATCCTCGAATTCACTTACGTCACCACCATGTACGTGATGCATGCGATCATGTCGCGGGCATTGCGGCTGGAGTTCGACGACGTCGATGATCCGACGGTGGAGGTGGCCGACCCGGACGGCGGCGGTTCGCTGGACATTGGCGCGGCCACGTCCGGGGGTGCCTGACGTGACCGAACTCAGCCTTCGTAGGTGACCTGATACCAGTGGCGTATCGGCTTATGGTTCTTGTCGGCTTGGCCCGTGTCCGACGCGCTCACCACGTTGACGTCGCTGACGTCGGGATTATGGGCCTCGATGTAGCGCTCTAGCTCGTGGATCAGCGCGCTATGCGGCTGTGCTGGATTGGCCAGCGCTTTGGTTCGGCGTGTTTGCGGCACATCGCGAATTATGCCGATGTCTGCGCGATTCCGCAGCTTCGTTATTGCCTTGCTCCCCAAGGTGGTTGGTTTCCCGAATTGACGGCCGGCTTGTTCCGGCCCGCTCGCAACCCCACGTAGCCAAGTAGCAGGCCGGCGCCGATTTCGGCGAACGCGGTCAGCCAGGAGAACCAGGTGACGTTAGTGCGGGGCCCAGAGGTGAAGCTGTCTTGGTAGCCCGGCAGGAAAGTCGGCAGCACGTGGGCGTACACGAAGATCGCTGCGCTGCCGAAACCCACGATGACGGCCGCCTGCGGACCCCAGCTGTGCTGGCGCACGATCAGCACGATCGCGATGGCCACGAAAAGCCCCTGGATCATTCCGCCGATCATGATCGAGGGCGGAGATGCGTCCACGTCTCCCAGCCATCTTCTACTACCAAATGTAGTAGATGCTCCGGCAGATGTAAACGGGTGCGGTGCGCGGCAGCGAAATCTCGGCGTTGACACAAACCCAGCGAGCGCCACATGGCTCGATCAAATGATGCAGCGGGTTCGAAATGGAACAGAGATGGTGGTTAGCTCGCGGCCGATGGCGGAGTGAAATCCGCTAACCCGAAACCCCAGAACCCCTCAGGCCGGAGTGTCGGTGCTGGGATAGACCTTGAACCCGCGGGCACCAGCGGCGACTTTGCGATCGAATTCTGCGGAGCCGTGCCGCGCCCGAAACGACGGGTGGCGCCGAATCGCTTCTTCGCGCTCGCGGTCATAACGGTGAGCGGCTATCCAAGCTGGATGTGATTGAAGGACGATAACCGTCGCACCAGAGGTATTCGCCACGATTGTCACTCCTCCCAGAGCCAGCCAACTCTGCTGCAAAGCTACGAATGTGTTATGTGTTCGTGTCCAGAATGCCCATCCAACCCTGAGACCAAACCACGCCTGATCATGAGAATTAGCCGTGAATTTGCAGTAAATCCCGAGGTAATGCTGTGCTGTCGCCCGTCTGACGGCCGACTTCGATCCGAATGCTAGCGACGGGCACTGACAAATTTCGGTTTCGCCCCCGGATGGCCACGGCTGCTATCGTCGCTTGCTTATGCCTTCGATGGACCGTCGCCGCATGATGTTGACGACAGGGATCGGCGTGCTGGCGGCCGCGCTCCCCCTCCCTGAGGCCCGGGCCCACCCCTCCCGGCCGGATGCGCCGGCGCCGCGTGCGCCCAGCGGCCAGAGCGGCGCTTATATCTTCCAAGACGAGTTCGACGGCCCGGCTGGATCGGCCCCGGACCCGTCGAAGTGGAGTGTCGCGAAGGCTCGTGAGGTAATCAAGGACCCGACATACTGGGAGCTGCCGGAGCACATCGGGCAGTACCGCGACGATCGCCGCAACGTGTTCGTCGACGGCAATTCCAACCTCGTTCTCCGTGCCGCGAAAGACGGTCCCACCTACTTCAGCGGCAAGGTGCAAAGCAATTGGCGCGGCGGCGTCGGCCACACCTGGGAAACCCGGATCAAGCTGAACTGCGTGACCCCCGGTGCCTGGCCGGCCTACTGGCTGGGTAATGACGATCAGGGCGAAATCGACGTCATGGAGTGGTACGGCAACGGCAGTTGGCCGTCGGCCACCACCGTGCACGCCAAAGCAAACGGCGGCGAGTGGAAGACCCACAACATCGCGGTGGACAGCGCCTGGCACACCTGGCGATGCCAGTGGGATGAGGCCGGCATCCGGTTCTGGAAGGACTACGCCGACGGTGCCCAGCCGTACTTCGACGTGCCAGCGAGTTCCCTGCCGGACTGGCCGTTCAACGGCCCCGGTTACACCGTCTATCCGGTGTTCAACCTTGCGGTCGCCGGCTCCGGTGGTGGCGATCCCGGATCGGGTACTTATCCCGCGGACATGCTCGTCGACTGGATACGCGTCTGGTAGCAGGACGCGTCGCCCCGCTGCACGTGCGCTTGCGAACGTAAGCCCGCGAGCGCGGGCTACCGTTCCTGCGGGTCAACCGAATTCGAGCAGGGTGTAGGCGCCGCGGAACGGCTTTATCGGTCCAAAATTCCAGAACGCGGGGAACAGGGTGTCAAAGAACAAGCCTCGTCCTTTGGGCATCGGCACGTCGTGGACCGCCCGGACTCCGGGCATGGTGTTGGCCAGGCTGGCCAGTTGAGGTACCGAGAGACTGAACGGCATCGGTGGCACTCGGTAGCGCTTGGATGAACGCAGCCCCTTCGGTGCGACCTTCTTGACGATGGTCGGGGGCAGGTCAAAGAACATCTGGCCGCCCGGAAACCGCTTGGCGCACTCAGCGATAAGTCCCATTGCCTCTTCGGGTTGCAAGTACATCAGCAGACCCTCGACGGTGATGAACACACCGTTGCTGCTGTCGACCATGTCGATCCACGTATAGTCCAGAGCCGACTGCGCCAGGAGAGTGATGCGCTCGGAATGCGGCAGCAAGCGCTTTCTGAGCTCGATTACTGGCCCAAAATCTATTGATAGCCAATGAAATTGGGCGTGCGGCAGTGCGCCGTTGAGACGCCAGAAGCTCGTTTGGAGGCCTTCGGCAAGTGCGACGACCGTCGCGGTGGGGTGCTTGGTGAGGTACTTGATTGCACACTGGTCGACAGCCAGTGAGCGCAACGCCATCTCCTGGCCTTTGCGCCCGAATTTTTCGAAGTCGAAGTCGATGGATTCGGCGAGCCTGATTGCCATTGGGTCGTCGATAATCGGGACTGGGCGGCTGGCCTGGTAGGCCCTGCCGTAGAGGGTCAGCAATGCTGTTTCCGAGACGCCGGTCAGCGGCCCGGCGTTCACTTTGTCGTTGGCCCGATGACTCATCAAGCCAACGTTACTGACTAGCGTTTCGGCGTCACCGCCGGAACAGTGCCGCAGGGAGCTAGGAGGATACGGATTCCGCGTCGATCGGAATCGCGATCTCATTGCGACGCCGAAACGGCAGCGTCCACGGCGGGTCGTAGAACCAGGCACCAGCCTCGCCCGTGGGCTCGATGCCGCTGTCCTGCAATACTTTCATGAGCTCGCCGGTACAGGTGGCAACCGCCTTGGGGCTGCGGTCGCCGCTGAATTTCAGCACTGCCACCGTCTCGGGCGGCACGGTGATCAAGCGGACTTGATCATCGTTGGGCGTGGGTAGGGTCTCCAGGGTCCACTTCGACGGCATGAAGAACCGGATGACAAAGCCACGATCCGGGGCCGCGGACTGGACGACCGGTGCCGTCATCGCGATCTGCTGGCCGCCCGTCTGGCTGACCGGCGCCGTCATCGCGATCGTCTGGGCGCGTCGGTTGGCGCCGAAGATGTAACCCGCCAACCGACGAAAGCCAATATTGCGAGCGCGATCCTCGTCGTCGATCACCGTCGTCTCGGCTGCAATCCGCGGGCCATAGGTGCGCAATTCGACGGTGTCAGTGAGCTGGCGGCGCGTATATTTCGGCTCCTCAGTCCCCACCCGAATGCCGACCACCGCTACGGCAGACTCAATGATCTGTTCGGCGATCTTAGTCAATTTCATCAACGAGAACATTCCCTTCAGGCTCGATTGAGAAACCAGACATGGCTGGACAACATCGTCGCGAACGCGCACCACGCTGGGTACAAAAGGAGTGGCGCGGCGCGCGTGCCCTGTACATTCACCGCACGGCGGGCCAGGTCGGCGCTGCTTGCGGTGAGGACCGCCGCCGCAACAGCGGAGGTGCCCAGCAGTCGACGATCAAAGAACAGCCAGGACCAGCTGGCGTTCAACACAAGGTTTCCGGCCAGGGCCGCGACGTAGCGGCGACGCTCTAGCTGTTGCCCGGTGCGCTCCATCTCGTCGAGTGTGTTCGCTGATACAACCGCGATGTCTGCGTACAACGCCGGCCACACGATCGGAAATGCTTGTTGCGGAGGCTGATAGGACGGCTTGCGTAATGATTGGTACCACGACGACGCGGCGGGCCGGCTCGCCAGTCCGCCGACGACGGCGGTAGCCGTGACGGCTGCGGCGGCTGGGACTAGAGTTCGTGCCTGCACCTGAAACTCCCCGGTCGAATGTTCCGTAACTGATATTGACCCACTTTCGTGGTTGTCCGACCAGGGAGATCGTTCCCCAAATGCGGTGTCACCCGGCACTTGTGAAACACATCTAACGCGCGTAGCGGCGGACGATTCAGCCGTCAGTCGGGTGGTATATCGACGTATGCGGGACAGCCAAAGCGATTGTGCTAGTTGCTAGTTAGGTAATCGTGAGCTCAGTGGTAAGCAAGACGGCTGCACTCCAGGCTCCGCGATCCGAGCGACGCGAATCCAGACGGACGCTCTAACTGACCGGAATCCGATCTCCGGCGAACCACGCGCTCGTTACGGCGTGGGTCTGTGGCGGCGGAAAGTGGGCGTCCGATGCGCCCAACTGACCGACTTTGACCGTCCACACCGACCCCGAGCGGTCGATGCCGCTCCCATCACCCTGGTTCGGCGGCGAGAGCACCGCGGGATTGGCACCGGGGTTCCCGCACCCGTAGGCGCCGACGTAGCCGTCATCGCGCCCGCCCCAGGATCCGCCGTTGCGCAGCAGACAGTGGGTGCCGTCGTCGAGCTCGAGCGCAAACGGTTCTGGCGAAGCCGGGGGTTGCACGGGCGGGAGCTGACCGTGGTAAGCGACCCGGTGCAGACGTTGGTCCCATGGATTGTCCACGCACAATAGTGATCCCGGCGTCGACGGCCAGCAGGTGGCGGCGCCGGCCGCGCTGGGCGAGCACGCGTAGACGTTGTCGGCCACCGCCGACGGCGACGGTGTGCTGCAGTTCACGACGGGGACGCTGCCCTCGGGCGGCGTCTCTTGATAGCCGTTGACGGCTTGCCCCTTGGATCCGACGGCAATCGTGCTGATCACCTGCGTGGGCGGCGGATCGGCGCTGGCCGGTCCGGCCCCCGGGGAAACCGTCACCGCAATCACCGCGATCGGCATGACCACAAGCCGCAATGCATCCATTGGGCTAACACTGCCCCACACCGGCCGCATTGTGAATGGCCGCTCGGGCAAATCAATGGGTGAAGAGGGCGACCGCGCTCGTGGGTTTGTTACCCGGATGATGTAGATCCGATTTGGGCAGCCAGGCAAGTGGGCGCATCCATATCGGTAAGCGGTGGAACCGATAGGCGGCCTCGAGCACCGATTCCGCTGCGACGGTCCGCCAGCCGAGGTCTTCGAAGAAGGCCAGCCCGTTCTCGGGCGCGAACTTGAACGGTGCGTTTTCCGCAATCCCGGCGACGTTCTTGTTGATCCGTTTCCTCAGACCGGGAAAGGCGAAATCGAGCATCCACCAGGCGACCTCGGGTCGCTTGATCGCAGCCGAAAGCGCGGCGATGTCACGGTCTTCGAGGTACATCGACAGCCCCTCGGTCAGCACGAAGGCCTTCGTCGCGCCGTCCAGCGCATCGTTGAAGAAGGCGTCTCGGGCGCTCGGATCGGCAAGGTCAACGGCTGTGCGGGTCAGCCGGCAGCGCGGGGTCTGGTCGGCAAGCAGCTGCGTCTTTTCTGCGAGCAGCTTGGGTAGATCGGCCTCGATCCAGGTGAGCTCGGACGGGAGGTTTAAGCGATAAGGCCGGGTGTCCAAGCCGGCAGCCAGATTCAGCACGCGGTCGCAGCCGTTGGCGAGTGCGCCGGCGATGGCATCGTCGATGATCTTGGTGCGCGCAACCAGCCACCAACCGCTGCGATCGCTCCATCGGACTCCTGCGACGATAGCGCGGCCCTGTTCACCGGCGAGGCGCTCGGCGAGCGGGTCGTTGAACAACGCATCGGGACGCGCCGACTCGGTTGCCCGGTGCAACGCCGTCCACCGGGCCGTATCAGAGACGTGGGTAATGGAGTGCCCATTGCTTGACATACGTTGCGTTATAGCACCTGCCGCCTGCGCAGCGATACTGTATTTGTATTGTGCAGTGCCGCAACAGGTTACGGTGGCACGATGGGCAGCGACGGGGTCCAATGCGTGAGCACGTCGTTGGCGGCGATGCGGTTGTAGCCCGCGAAAACGGTGTGCGTGGGAAGGTGTCTCCGCAGGGATTGCAGGGGCGGAGTAGCGTGCGCTCATGCCCGATCTAAGCCGTCGCTTCCTGCTCCGCAAGCGCCCCTCCGGGCGCATCGGCCCGGACACCTTCGGGCTCGTCGAGGAGGCGGTGCCCGAGATCGGCGACGGCGAGGCGCTGGTGCGCGTTGACTGGATTTCGCTGGACCCGACGAACCGCACCTGGATCAACGACACCCCGACCTATCTGCCGCCGGTCGGCATCGGCGAGGTCATGCGCGCGGGCGGACTCGGCGAAGTCGTCGAATCCAAGAACCCCAATTATCGGGTCGGCCAGATTGTGCAGGGGCTCGTTGGCTGGCAGGAGTACCTCGTCGCCTCGGACACGCAGCCGTTGTTTCCGGTCGACGTCGCCGAAGGTGTCTCGCCGAGCGCCTACCTGGGAGCGCTCGGAACGACCGGGCTCACCGCCTGGATCGGGATCCGCGATATCGGCAAGCCGCAACCGGGTGAAACCGTCATCGTCTCGGCCGCCGCCGGGGCGGTCGGCTCGATCGCCGGCCAGCTCGCCAAGGCCGACGGCGCGCGCGTCGTCGGAATCGCTGGCGGCCCGGAGAAGTGCGCGTTGCTGACCGAGCAACTCGGGTTTGACGCGGCCGTCGATCACCGCGCCGACGATTGGTTCGCCCAGCTTGCCGCGGCGACCCCCAACGGCATCGACGTCGACTTCGAAAACGTCGGCGGCAAGATCATGGACGCGGTCTTCGCGCGGCTGAATATCGGTGCACGTGTGGCCTTGTGCGGCCTGATCTCTGGCTACAACTCGGCCGACCCGCCGCCCGGTCCCCGCGCGTTCGGGAACCTGTTAATCCAGCGTGCGACGTTGCAGGGCTTCATCGTGCTCGACCACCTCGGCCGCGCACCCGACGCAATACGCGAGATCGCCGGCCTGATCGCCGAGGGCAAGCTCACCCCGCTCGAGACCGTTGTAGAGGGCTTCGAGCAGCTCCCGACGGCGATCAACATGCTCTTCGACGGCAAGAACACCGGCAAGCTTGTCGTGAAGACCTCGGGCTAGCTTCCGGGCGTCCTCGAAAACCTCGCAACCACACGGACTTTCTACTGGTCCATCGCGCGCGTCGAGTTGGGCGAGTCACTTTCTTGGGATCGGTAGCCAATCACGCGGTCTGTACTTGCCGTAACGACGACGCCAGTGAGGCGGCGCCTTAAGAAAAGGAAGAAGACATGAACATCCTGCCCACCGGCATCGAAGAAAAGATCAACCGCGTCGATCGGCAACGGAGCCTCTACATCGGGATCAGCACTGGCGTACTTGCGGTCTGGAGCTTTTACCGGTTGATCTGGATGCTCTACATCGGAATGACGTTCGGCTGGTTCCTCGGAGCGATGGCATTCTCGTTGGTGCTGTGGGGTGTGATCGGCACCGTCGCGGCCGCCGCGTCCTTCGGGTTCCTGACCCGTTACCGAAAAGGTTCTTGACTCGCTAAGCCGGAAATAGCTCCGAACCCGGGTGGGCTCGGAGCTATTTCATTGCTGCACTTGGCTTTTAGAGTTGAATCCAGGCTGATTTCGTCTTCATGTACATCTCGATGCCCTCTTTCCCGAACTCGTGCCCCCAGCCGGATTGCTTGTGACCGCCGAACGGCACGTCGTGGTCGAAGACCAACTGGCAGTTGACCTGAACGCTGCCGGCATGCAGTCGCTTGAGCATCCGGTGGGCCCGGCCGACATTCTGCGTCCAGGCGGTGGCCGCCAGGCCGTAGGTGGTGTCGTTGGCCAAGGCCACCGCCTCGTCCTCGTCGTCGAACGGCAGGATGGTGACGACGGGTCCGAAGATTTCCTGCTGGTACAGCCGCATGCCCGGGTCGACGTTGGTGAGCACCGTCGGGTGGACGAAGTAGCCCTTGCGATCCAGCCGGTAGCCGCCGGTGACCACTTCGGCGCCGTCGCTGCGGCCTTCGTCGATGAAGCCCATGACGCGGGTCAGTTGCTTCTGGCTGATCAGTGGGCCGCTGACGCAACCTTCCTCGCTGGGAGCGCCGAGCTTGAACGTGTTCGCCATCATCGAGATGCCTGCCACGACCTGGTCGTACACGCCGCGCTGGGCGAAGATTCGTGATCCGCACACGCAGCCCTGGCCGGAATGCACGAAGATGCCCAGCGACGCCATCAGGATGGCCTTGTCCATGTCGGCGTCGTCGAAGATCAGCACCGGGGACTTCCCGCCGAGTTCGAGCGTTACCTTTTTCAGGTTGCCGGCCGACGCCCGCACGATCTCCTTGCCGATTTCGGTCGACCCGGTGAAGGCGACCTTCTCGACGTCGGGGTGCGCGGTAATCGCGGCTCCCGCGGTGTGGCCGTAGCCGGTCAGCAGGTTGACGACACCCTCGGGAACCCCGGCCTCGTGAACCAGCTGGTCGAGCAAGAGAGCCGAAAGTGGCGTCTCCTCAGCGGGTTTGACGAGCATGCTGCAGCCCGCGGCCAGCGCAGGCGCGAGCTTGGCGCTGGCATTGAAGATCGGCCCGTTCCAGGGGAAGATCAGGCCCACCACGCCGTAGGGCTCCTTCAACGTGTAGGCGTGCATGTCGACGAAGGCGTCGGTCGCGATGCCGTCGGTCTTCACGTCGTACGCGACGCCGTTGATCTTCGAACACCAGCCGGCGTAATAGCGGAAGAACTCCGAAACGGTGGACATCTGCAGCGTTGCCTGCATCAGCGGCATGCCCGTGTTGAGCGAATCGAGCTGAGCGAATTCTTCGGCATGCTCGTCGATCAGGTCCGCGATCCGCCACATGATCTTGGCGCGCTCGCGGCCCGGCAGCTGGGACCACACACCCGACTCGAAGGAGGCCTTCGCCCGGGCGGCGGCTTCGTCGACCGCTTGTGGTCCGCAGTCGGTGAATTCGGTGATCGGCTCTTCGGTCGTGGGATCGATGACTTGAATGACATCGCCCGATCCCGGGCGCTTGCGAATGTCGTCCAATACCGCCTGC
>Ga0182030_10006847_pt1 | contig 23918 bp, 29 predicted proteins | sample 812S3MmetaG_FD_121299 | JGI IMG/M metagenome (GOLD analysis project Ga0182030, IMG submission 121299) | Permafrost microbial communities from Stordalen Mire, Sweden - 812S3M metaG (Illumina Assembly) | ecosystem: Environmental > Terrestrial > Soil > Wetlands > Permafrost | place: Sweden...
ATAGGGCATGATCTATTTCGATACCGCCTATCTCGCCAAGTGCTACCTCAACGAACACGGCAGCGATGAAGTGCGAAAACTCGCTACCCAGACCGGGCGCATCGCCTGTTGCGAATTCGGGCGCCTCGAACTCGCCGCCACCATCCATCGCAACCTGCGCGAAGGCAAAATCACCCGCGCGCAAAACCGCTTGATCCTGGACCAATTCGACTCCGACGAAGCCAATCACGTCTGGACATGGCTCCCCGTGACACCCGAGTTGCTTGCCGGCGCCACCGCAAGATTTCGCCTCCTGAAGCCATCCATCTGGCTTCGTGCCGCCGACGCCCTCCACCTCGCCTGCGCCGTCGAGCATGGCTTCAAGGAAATCTGCACCAACGACCGCCATCTCCTGGCCGCAGCCGCCGCCTTCAAAATCAAAGCCCGCAACGTCATCGTACAAAATTAGCGACCTCACTTTTCCCGTCTCGCGAATCCCCCGAACCTGTAAAGCCTTCATGAAGCCAATGACCTATGACCATCCATAAGATGCCATTGCATGATTAAATTTGCAGTTTTTCTCGTCGTTGCCGTAATCAGCCTACTAGTTTGGGCAAACTTTCCAAGTCAGACCATTGCACCAGGAACATTTGCTAACCGCATCGTTGTATGAGTAAAGCCTGTTGGTGGAGCGAGTTCCTTATTTGCACGCATTTTACGTGATTTAAGGATTTATTACACAAACCCGACAGGAACACTTGCCCCATTTGCCACATGTCTTGCGCGCTTCAGGCATTCATGTCATGCGTGACCGGATGCTTTAAATTCACCGCAATAAGCGCGAGGCAAGAAAGGGGCCGGTGTAAACAACGGATGGTTAGCCACTGGCCGCAGCCCGGGCCGATGATTTAAATAAGGGACGAGATCAACCGGGAAGAGAAATAATCAACTAAATCGCGATAGCTTAAGGATAATGCATTATGAAAAACAATCACCACGGTAGGCTTGCCTTTGTTACGGGCGGCAGTCGGGGAATTGGTCGTGCTATCGCGCTTGCGCTCGCTGACGCGGGATGCGATACGCTTATTAACTATCAGAGCGCCGACGACGCGGCCGAGGAAGTGGTGAGTGAGTTGAAGAAAAAGAAGGTACGCGCGAAGGCATATAAGGCGAACATCTCGAATGACGAGGAAACTGCCGCGATGGTCAAAGAGATCACGGAAGAGTTTGGTACGGTTGATATTCTGGTGAATAACGCCGGAATCAATCGGGACAAGGGATTTCTCAAAATGACCAAGCAGATGTGGGACGAGGTGCTCGGAGTGAATCTGAATGGTCCATTTAATATTACCCATGAATTGCTGCCCGGGATGGTTGCAAAAGGCTGGGGGCGCATCATCAATATCACGTCGATGAACGGGCAAACGGGCAACTTTGGGCAGGCGAACTATGCGGTGACCAAGGGAGGGTTAGTGTCCCTCACATTCACCCTGGCGCGAGAGTTTGCGCGCAAGGGCATCACGGTAAATGCCGTGTCCCCCGGTTACACCGAGACGGATATGACCAAGGGAATGCCTGCTGCAGCGGCCGATATGCTCAGGAGCATGATACCTTTGGGCCGGATGGGCACGCCTGAGGAAGTGGCTGCCGCGGTGGTGTTTATCGCAAGTCCCGGGGCGAGTTACATTACAGGCCAGGTGATCGGCGTGAACGGCGGGATGTACATGTAATCCTTTCCTGTGTATGGTGACCGAGGAGTATGCGTGAGAAAGCAGTCCACCGGCCAGTTCGAACGCGGAATCGTAGCCGAACCCGGCAGCGGCCATTGGCCGACTGTTGGAACTTAATTTATAAATAACAAACAGATACAACGAAAGAAAAAGCCATGAAAGCAACAACCACTGCAAAAAATGAAACCACCGGCGCCGCCGCTGAAACGACCAACAACCTATTTCACGAGGCGATGAGCAATTACGAAAAAGCCCTGAAGTCGGGCGTTCAATTACAAGAAGAATCAGTTAACCTCTGGAAAGATCTGCTGACCAAGCTCGGTTCGCCCGAAGAGTTCCAGGCCAAGCTGGAATCGCTGAACGCTTCCGTGTTCCCCGATGCGCACAAGCGCATGGAGGAATTCCTCGAAGAATTCAAGCGGAGCAGCAACCAGACGGTGGACTTGTTCGAGAAGTCCCTCCACGTGTATCAGGCAACGTCGGTCACCGACGCGCAGCGCCGGGTTCAGGACCTGATGGAAAGCTCGTTGGCCGCGCTCCGCGTGAACGTGCATAGCGTTTTGAACACGAACGCAAAGATCATAACTTCGTGGAAAGAAATGGTGGACCGTTTCGGACCCGCAGTTAAGTAAGTAACCAGCGAAGAAAATATTCACTCGTTAAACGACCTTTTTACCTGACTAACATGAATCGAGAAGTTGTAATTCTTAGTGGAGTTCGAACGGCAATCGGCGGATACGGCGGCAGCCTCAAGGATTCGCCTCCCAGTGAGATGGCCGCAACGTGCGTGCGGGAAGCCGTTAGCCGTTCCGGAATCGATCCGAAAGACGTCGGTCACGTCGTTTTCGGCAACATCATTCACACTGATGCCCACGACCATTACCTGGCGCGGGTGGCAGCCGTCAAAGGCGGTCTGCCACACGAGGCGCCGGCGTTGACGTTGAATCGGCTTTGCGGCAGCGGCCTGCAAGCGATCATTACCTGCGGGCAGGCGATCATGCTGGGCGATGCCGAGGTGACGGTCGCCGGCGGGGCCGAGAATATGAGCCGCAGTCCTTATAGCTCGGCGGCCATGCGTTTCGGCGCCCGGATGAACGACACCGCGATGGTCGATATGATGGTGGCGGCCCTCAGCGATCCTTTTGATGACGTTCACATGGGCGTGACGGCTGAAAATGTTGCCAAAAAGTACAATATCTCACGGCAGGATCAGGATGCGCTGGCTGCCGAGAGCCATCGCCGAGCCGGCTCCGCGATCAATCAAGGCTTTTTCAAAGCGCAGATCGTTCCCATCGAGATCAAGGTAAAACGCGACAAAGTTCAATTCATGACAGACGAAACTGTGCGAACCGGCACGACGGTCGAGAAGCTCGCCAAGCTTCCCACGATCTTCGATAAGGAAGGCACGGTGACTCCGGGGAATGCATCCAGCATCAACGATGCGGCAGCCGCCCTGGTGCTGGCGGATGGCGAATACGCCAAAAAGCACGGTTTGAAACCGATGGGTCGCCTTGTTGGCTATGCTAATTCCGGATGTGATCCGAAATATATGGGGATCGGACCAGTGGCAGCCGTGCGGAAGCTGTTCGAAAAAACCGGCCTCGGGGTTAGCGACATCGATGTGTTTGAGGTCAACGAAGCGTTCGCCGCCCAGGCGCTGGCTGTCTGCCGCGAACTCAACCTGCCGGCGGACCGCACCAATCCCAATGGCAGCGGCCTCTCATTAGGCCACCCCCTCGGAGCGACCGGCGCCATCTTGACGATCAAGGCGCTCTATGAACTGGCCCGGACCGGAGGCAAGCGTGCGCTGGTTACGATGTGCATCGGCGGCGGGCAAGGGATCGCGGCGATATTCGAACGCCCTTGAGATTGACGACGCTCAGGCATCAAGAAATAAAAACCGGACACAATTCAAATGACAACCCACGTAAAATCACAAAAGGGAAAACTTGACGGAAAAACTGCGCTTGTAACCGGCGCATCGCGCGGAATCGGGCGGGCCATCGCACTCGAACTCGCCCGCGAGGGCGCCAAGGTCGCGATCAATTATGCGAGCAGCGATGTTAAGGCAAAGGATGTGGCTGAAGAAATCAAGAAGATGGGCGGAACAGCCATCCTGGCCAAGGCGGATATCGCCAATTCCAAGGAAGTCCGGGCGATGGTGAAGAGGGTGGCCGAGGAGTTCTCTCACCTGGACATCCTGGTCAACAACGCCGGGATTACACGCGACTCCTTGCTTCCCCGAATGACCGACGAACAGTGGGTTCAAGTAATTCACACAAATCTGGACGGGTGCTTTTTCTGCACCTCCGCAGTCATTCCGTTCATGACCGCGCAAAGTTACGGCCGGATCGTCAACGTCACCTCGCTCAATGGTCAGATCCCGGCGATGGGTCAGGCCAATTACAGCGCCAGCAAAGGAGGGATCATTGCCTTTACGCGGACTGCCGCCGCCGAGCTTGTTAATTCCGGCATCACGGTTAATACCGTGGCGCCCGGCTATACCGAAACCGACATGTTCGCAACCGTGGCGCCGGCATTGCAGACTATAATCAAGGGCAAGATCCCGATTGGTCGCTTCGCCCACCCGGGGGAAATCGCCAAAGCGGTGCTCTTCCTCGTGGCGGACGGCGATTACATCACCGGCCAGCAGATCAACGTCAACGGCGGCGTTTACATGTAACTTTTCTGGAAAGATTAATTATGGATGACAAAATGAGTGAAACATTGGAGCAGGCCGCTGCCTTGCAGAAACTCTGGCTGGATTCATTCGGCAGCATGGCGAATGTCTGGTCGGAGTATTCATCGGACTCTCCGCCGCCGGAAGAGATGCGCAAGGTGCGCAACGGCATGCTGAAAGGGTTGTCCGGCACGTGGGATGAGTTCATGCGCACGCCGCAGTTCATGGAAATGATGAAGGTGTCCCTCAATGGTGCGCTCGATCTCAAACGTATGGCCCGCGAAGGTATGAACAAAATCCACGAGCAATTCGAGATGCCGACCAAGGAGGACATCGACGGTATCCTGCTTGCCATCCGGCACGTTGAACGGCGAGTCCTTGATCGGCTTGAAGGAGTTGACGATCGTGTGCGGAACATCATCGATCGGCTTGAAAAGCTCGACGAACGGCTCGGAAAGATGGATGGCCGGGCCGGTAAGCTGGATGAGCGCGTGAACCAGATCGATGAGCGCATTAAAACGGTCGATGGCGGAATCGGAAAACTCGGCGAGCGCATCGAAGAACTCTCAAAGGCGGCCAACCGGATGCCGGAAGCGGCGGTAAAGCGAAAAGCGTCGATTAAATGATCATTTTGACCTATGAGCACCGCTACTGACATGAAGGAAAAAGCAGGCATCTTTGGAAATTTGGACTCCTGGCAGACCTCGTTTTTGAACGAAGGCTTGACCAACCTGCGGCGTCTTGCCGCGCTCCCTGGCCTGCCCGAAAAGATGGCGCGAGTGCGCAAAGGCGTGACTCCGCGGGAAGTTGTTTACGAAGAGGACCGGCTGAAACTTTACCGCTACATCGGGCAGGGCGAAATAAAGCAAAAGACCCCGCTTTGCTTCGTGTTCGCGCTGGTCAACCGGCCCTATATCGTCGACCTGAAGGAAGGCCGGAGCGTAGTAGCGAATTTCGTGAACGCGGGATTCGACACTTACTTGATCGACTGGGGGACGCCGACAAGGGCTGAGCGATATCTGACGACGGATGATTACGTGAATGGTTACATGCACAATGTTGTCAATTACCTGAGGGAACGGACCGGGGCGCCGCAGGTGAGCCTGCTGGGCTATTGCATGGGTGGGACACTGAGCACGATCTATACGGCGCTGCACCAGGACAGGGTGCGCAACCTCATCCTGCTGGCGGCGGGCATCGACTTCGCGACACGTGAGGGTCTGATCAACCTCTGGACCGATCCGCGTTACTTCGATGTGGACAAGTTCGTTGACGTAATGGGGAACATCCCCGCCGAGTTCCTGCAAAACGCCTTCCTCATGTTGAAGCCGATCGCCAACCTGATCGAGAAACCCATCAACCTGATGGAGAACATTCACAAGGAGGAGTTCGTGGAGGACTATCTCTACATGGAGACGTGGCTTAATGATAACATCCCGGTCCCGGGAGAGATTTATCGCGAGTTTGCGAAGTATCTTTTTCAGCAAAACCTGTTGACGAAAAATCGGCTGCCGGTGGGAAGACATACGGTCGATCTGCGCAAGATCACCTGCCCGCTTCTGAATTTGATGGCCAAGAACGATGACCTGGTCCCGTGCTCCCAGACTGAACCGCTCAACGACCTGGTAAGTTCCACAGACAAGGAAAAGATCATCTGGCCCGCCGGCCACATTGGCCTGGCCGTGAGTGGAAGGGCGCAAAAAGAGCTTTGGCCGCGCGCCGTCGAATGGCTGGCCGGGCGGTCCCGCTGAGATTACTTCGCTGACTCGCCACGAAAACAGAGCCACCCCCCGCGCGGAGCGACCAGGCGTACGCGACGGGGGACCTCGGGGTCAGGCTGCGGGGGACCTGGGGGTCTGCTGCGTTTCGTGACAAACACGTCCGTGGTTTTGAGCCTCTTCAGGACGACCTTCCAGGGAATCTTCCGAGCAAATTAGAGCGTGCGTGCGCCAAAAAAAACGGGGATCAGCCTGCGTCGGACTGTTACCCAACCCATCCTCACGCTGGCTGATTGAAGTCGTCAGCGTGCAAAATGGATCCGATGGTTGCCTGCTTCAACCATTCGTCTTCGCCTGCAACCAAGTTGCGATTTCCGCCACCGGGGCCACCCAGAAATCCCCTTCCGATGCGAGCCATTCCACCAATCGCCGATGCTCCTCTTCGTCAATGAAATGGATCGATTCCCCCGGCCCAACGGCATGCATCGTGTAGATCATCCACGCACCCGCCTCGTACACGCTCATTAACTCCTCGCGCAATTCGCCAAAACTCCGTCGATCCGCTCCCGTCGTGCCCAGGTTCGTAAAATTCGGCGCCGCCGGATCGACCGCCCGCCCGGTGTGAACCCCTCGGGCCGCAACAAAATGCTCCAGCATGAGGGTGTCCAGGCAAACCCGCGAATCCCCCACCCCAATCCAGCGATGGTGGCAGGTATTGCCAAACGAACGCCGCATGCCACCGTCCACCTGCTTCAACGCCCAGTTGGCCACGCGCACCTCGTCCTGCCAGCGCACCGCGGAATAATCCCGCAGATTATAGCCTGCATCCAGCCAGTTGATTTCCTCCCGCCTCTCGCCATAGCAGGGATGAAAAAGCGTGTGATTCCCCAGTTCATGCCCATCTCTGGCGACTTGCCGCCACGCATCGGTTTCTTCCAAAAACCGGCTGCAAACCGGCACATAAAACGTGCCCCTTATGCCGTGACCTTGCAGCAAAGGCGCAACCATCCGGTGATGACACGGCAATGCATCGTCATAAGTCAGCGAAACAGCAGCCCTTCGATTTTGAGGCCAGCGAGCCGCCGGGGGATTGGACGGGGTCATCTTAAAAAAACGGGTCAGGGCCGCGCTGATCTCGTTTGTTCTTTAACAGCCGGCAGTATCACCTTTCTCTGCCGTTGCCCGCACACGGTGCACATCCATCCTTGGAAATAGCGCCCTATGATAGCGGAGAGCCAGCACACCAGCCACAACCCGCCCGTCAATACTGCCAGCACCGCATGGCGTCCGTGCCAGATCGTCTCCCGTCGAAATAGTCTTTCCTTGCCGCATCGCTTGCACACGAAGCTGCGTTCTTCAATTTGGTCATCATTGTCCACGGTGGGGGGGCGGCACTTGCTCTCGGGGATGCCGCATTGCCATTGCTTGTATCAGAATTCGGTTAAATTTGGTAGCACAGATTCCTGGGAACCGCCGTGCGTTTCCTATTGAGCCACGGGCCGCCCGGTGCGCAAATAGTCCCATGTCTGCCATCTCCTCCTCCAAGACCGTTTCTCTCGCACTCCTCATCCTGCTTCTAGGCTTCCACCCCCGCTTCGCCCGCGCCGCCGACAAAGACCCCCGCACCGATCTCGCCGAGCAGGTGCTCGAGCTCGCCTACAGCCCCAACAACCTCCGCGACAGCTTCGCCGGCTTCCTCGATCCCGCTCTCGACGCCATGAAACGCGACGGCATGCCCGATGCCGCCCGCGCGGAAATGCGCAAGGCCTTTACCGAGTGGTTTGACGAGGAGGTCAAGTGGGCCGAAATCAAACCCAAACTCGTTCAAATCTACGCCCACGCCTTTACGACCGAAGAACTTCGCACCCTCCTTGCCTTCCTCCAGAAGCCTCTCGGCCAGAAAGTCATGGCCAAGCTCCCCCTCGTCATGCAGGACGGCTCCCTTGCCGGCCAGCAATATTTCATGAGCAAGCAGGACTCGCTGAACGCGAAACTCGCCCCCATCGTCGAGAAATACAAAAACAAGCCCGCCAATCCGGCATCGAGCCCGTAGTTGCCTACCCAGCCACTTCTCGGGTACGTTCCACCTGCAATGGCCATTTGGGTAATCAAAGATGGGCAGCGCGAAGGTCCCTACCAGGACCAGGACGTCCGCGAGTTGCTCTACGAAGGCACCTATGCCGACTCAGACCCTGCCATCCAGGACGGCCAATTCGAATGGACCACCCTCGGCCTGCTCCTTGGCCGCCAGCAACCACCGGCCTCCCCCCCTTCGACCCCGCAGCCCCCTTCTCCGCCCGCCCTGCCAGAGGAGCCCCCGGCCTACCCCGCTACATCCCCAGCCGAGCCCCCTCCCATTCCCACACCACCGCCCATTCGTGCCGCCCCCCCAAGCCTTCCTTCCCTTCGTCCCATCCAGGTCACCGTGACCGATTTTGATATGCCTTTCGGTTCGATGGTCACACTCATGGTTAAATGGGTGCTCGCCTCCATTCCTGCATTGCTCATCCTCGGCGCGATTGCCGCCATTTTCTGGACCCTCTTCTTCGCCATCATCGCCATCGCCCTTCGTCATTAATGCCTCTCCAGGATATCCCGCGCCATCTCCCGCACCTTGTTACGCAATCGCGCCGGCTCGATCACCCAGGCGTGCGCCCCCCAGCTTAGCACCCATCGCGCGATCTCCCATTCATCCCGCGCTCGCAACGTCATATCCACACCCCCTCCGGGCAGGCTCAGGATGCTCTGCGTCGCATGCCACGTCCTGCTTCGCACCGCCATCGCCGATTCCGCATCGAACCTTATTCGCACCGGCTCCCCAAACCCGCTCGCCGGCGCCAGCGCCGGCCTTTCCCCAATCGACGCGGGAGGCGATCTCCTCCAGGGGATTCCGGGGCCTTTCCCAGGCGTGAGGCCCACCGCCGGGAATCCGCTCACGACTCGGGTATAATGAAACCCGAACCGCCCCTTGTCATACTCGATCGGCAGTCCCATCTGGTCCCGCATGAAATTCACATCCCTTTGCACCGTCTTCGCGGAAACCTCGAACTCTTCCGCTATTTTCCTGCAATTCGGGTAACGCTCTCCCATTAGCCACTCATGCAGCCGCAGCATCCGCGCCAGCGGCGGCCGCGAATATCCCCGCTCAGCGCGCTCGCCGCGTTCAGGCCCATCCTCCAGCCCCTTCCTTCCCGCCGGCCCTTGCTCCAGACCTTGCCCTAAACGCCTTCCCTTTTCAGGCCTCTTCATTCCATCTCCTTGTTTCTATCCATATTTCCGGCCCGCATCATAGCCCCCGGGGTGGGACATTTGCGGTCCCACACACTGGCCGATTACACCCCCATTACACTGCCCCGGTACACTGCCCCTTTTTGGCTCCCTTTTTGCCTCTCTTTTATCTTCCCTCCGCCATTGACCCCGTTCCCCCGCCCCGCTACACCGGCCCCCGTGCGCTACTTTGCCAGGCTCTCCGCGGGACGCATCATCCTCTGGTGCTACCTGCTTTGGTTTCTTTTCTTCGCCGCCCGATACTTCGATCCCAGCCGCACCCTCTGGCTCACATCCCTGGGAGTCTCCGCCATCGTCGGCATTGCCCTCCTCATCAGCACCCGCTCAGGCGGCTCAGGCCGGCTCGAAGTTTGGGCCACCGCCCGCCTTTTCATAATGCCCTTCTGCGTCTCCAGCTTCTCGGCGCTGGTCAAGGGCCACGGATTCTTCCTCATCTTTTCTCCGCGCCCCATCGAGGACTATCTTGCCCTCGGCCTCTGCGCCGCCTTCTGCGCATTCGTCGGCGGCGTCAAACTCGCCCGACGTTAGCCCACTCCCAAACTCATCCCCATCGCCGCAAAAATCCGGTCCCGCTTTTCCAGGTACCCAGGCGAGTCCATATTCCGAGGACGCGGCAGATCGATCTCGACCACTTCCTGCACCGTCGCCGGCCGCTGGCTCATGATCAGCACCCGGTCCGCCAGTTGCACCGCCTCCTCGATATCGTGCGTCACAAACAGCACCGTCTTCCGCTCCTGCTCCCATATCCGCACAAGGTCCGCCCGCATCTTCAGCCGCGTGATAAAATCCAGCGCCCCGAACGGCTCATCCATATAAATAATGTCCGGGTTCGCAGCCAGCGCCCGCGCTATTTCCACCCGCTGCCGCATCCCTCCCGATAACTCCGCCGGATACGCCCCCTCAAATCCCGTCAGCCCCACCATCTCCGTATAATGCCGCACGACCCCCTCCTTCTCCGCCGTCTCCATGCGCCGCAGCCCGAACCCGATATTCTCCCGCACATTCAGCCAGGGAAAAACCCCGTTCTCCTGGAACACGAAAATCCTTCGCGGGTCCGGCCCTGTCACCGGCGCTCCCTCCACCAGCACCTCTCCCGCCGTCCCGCGCAGAAACCCCCCCACGATATTCAGCAGCGTCGATTTCCCACAACCCGACGGTCCCACAATGCAAACAAACTCCCCCCGCGCCACCTCCGCGTTGATGTCCTCCAGCACATGCACCGCCCCCTGTTTCCCAGGAAAACTCATCCACAAATTCCTGACAACAACCGCATTCACCCCCTCCCTCCCTTCCCCACCCGCGGCAAATGCCTTGCACGCGCTTTCCCCATTCCGCAATCCGAAATCCGAAATCCGAAATCCGAGATCATGCCTTATTCGCGTACCCCCACCGCACCTCGTCAAAATTCTCCAGCTTCCGGACCAGAAAATCCAGCCCCAGACCGATCAACCCGATCATCAGCATCCCCGCCACCACCAGGTCATACCGCTTCCCCGCATTCCGCGCATCGATAATCAGATACCCCAGCCCGCTATTCACCGCGATCATCTCCGCCGCCACCACCACCAGCCACGCAATCCCCAGCGCGATCCTCAGCCCCGTAATGATCTGCGGCAGGCACGCCCGAAAAATCACCTGCCGAAACAGCTCCCACTCGCTCAACCCGAAGTTCTGCGCCGCCCTCACATACACCGGTTGCATAGTCCGCACCGCCGCCATCGACGACACGGTTATCGGGAACACGCTCGCCAGAAAAATAAGGAACACCGGCGCCGCGTCCGAAACCCCGAACCACAGGATCGCAACCGGTATCCAGGCAATCGGCGAGATCGGTCGAAAAATCTGGATCAGCGGATTAAACGCCTGCGACGCCCGTCCATACCATCCCAGCAGCAGCCCAAAAGGCACCCCCACCATCGTCGCCAGCGCAAATCCCCAGCTTACCCGGAACAGCGACGCCACCACATATTTCAGCAGCAGCCCATGCCGGATCAGCTCCACGATCCCCCTCGCCACATCGATCGGCTTCGGGAACAAATCACTCCCGGAAAACCGCACACTCAAATCCCACCCCAGCAGGAACAGCGCCCCCACCCCCCACGGCAGCGCCAGCCCCAGCCAGTCCACGCCCTTCCCCCCCTTCACACTACGCGCCGCTCCCCGTGCCGCTTCCCTCCCCCTTTCCTCCGCCATCGTTTCCGTCGTAGTCGCGTTCATTGACGTTTTGGTTCGTAAGTCTGCGCCACCACCTTGTCATCGTCCGGCGCGAACGACGTGTCCACATAATCGTCAAAATGCGCCGTCCCCTTCAGCATCCCCGCCGCCTTCCCCAGCATTTCGATCTCCTCAAAATTCGCCCGCTGCGGCTTCAGATTCGTATATTTCACCCGGTCCGGCGGCTTGCTCAGCACATAACTCAGCAGCCGCGGATTCTGGTTGTAATACAGCGTGCTCACAAACTTCGCGGCATCCATCCGGTGATCCATGCTCTCGTCCAGCCATTTGCCGCTCGCCGCGATCCCATTCACCAGCTCCTGCACCTGCGGCCGGTGGTCCCTGATCATATCCTCGCTTACCGCCAGCACACACGAGATAAACCCCGGCCACACATCCTTAGCCTGGTAAAGGCATCGCCCGTACCCATCCAGCTCGGTCTGCCCCATGAACGGCTCCCCGGACGTCACCGCATCCACCGCCCTCGAGTACAGCGCCGTCGGCATATCCGGCGGCGGCATCTCTACAATATTCACATCGTCCAGGCTCATCCCCCTCGCCGTCAATTCCCGGTAAATGATCAGCCGCTGATTCGCATACCGCCCCGGCACCGCAATCGTCTTCCCCCGCAAATCCTCGATCCGGTGGATACCGGAATCCTTCCTCACCATCAGCGCCGAGCCATCCCTGTGCCCCAGGTACACGATCTTGATCCGCACCCCCTGCTCCCGCAACGCGATCGCCATCGGCGCCAGGATGAACGTCGCCGGCGTATACCCCGACAGATACGCCTCCTTCAACTCCGGCCACCCATTGAACCGCACCGGGTCAAACATACTCGTCCCCGTCTGCTGCTTGTTGATGAAATCCGTTACCGGGCACGTCAAGTGGCACGTCACCGGCAGGAACCCGATCCGAAACCGATACTGCCCCTTCCCTCCCGTCTCATGGGCAAAGAGATGCAGATTCATCCACCCGTGCAGCACGGTGATCCCCACCAGCCACACGATCATAAATCCGCCCACGGTCCGCCTTAGGGAAAAAAATGGTGCCTCACTCATCATCCAGGTCGCGCCAGCTTCCCTACCCGAGTCTGCCCCGCCCCGCAACCAAATCCTGCGCTCCTCTTGTCAATGCATTCGCAAATTCTGCAAATCGTACACCGTCCAGAACGTATTCCTTCCCTCAGTCTCCAGATGCACCCGGTTCACCTCCACCGCGCTCACCGGCCCCTTTCCAGCCCCCTGCCGCAACCACGTCATCACCGCCGCTATCTCCGCATCCTTCAAATACCCGCGCCACCCCGGCATCACCGCATTGTACTTGCCCGCCGGTCCCTGCAATCCGTCCAGGATCAGCGCCGCCATCCGCTCCGGCGGCCCGCTCACCCACTCCGATCCCGCCAGCGGCGGATATAGCCCCGGACGCCCCTCCTCCTTCATCCCATGGCACACCGCGCACCGCGTCACATAAATCTTCTGCCCGGAGTCCCCCTTCACCTCCGCCTGCTCCTGCCGGCACCCGCCCAGCAAAGCCGCCCCCCATATCAAAAGCGCCGCCCCGCAGGCCCTCATCGCCCCAGCACGTGCTCTATATCCGCCGACATCCGCGCATGATCCGCCAGCTTCTCATTATCGTACAACACCGCGAACCGCCCCTCCGGACTAATGAGATACACATACGCCGAGTGATTGATCGTATAATAATTGCTCGCCACCTGGCTCTCCTGCGGTACAGCCTCGAAAAACGCCCCATAATCCTTCGCCACCTTCGCAATCTCATCCCCACTCCCGGTCAACCCCATGAACCCCCGCGGCGAGTAAAACCCAACATACTCCTTCATCTTCTCCGGCGTATCCCGCCCCGGATCCACCGTGATAAATACCACCCGGACCCGCTCCTGATCCTCCGCCGGCAACCCCTGGCGTATCGCCGCAAGATTCGCCAGCGTCGTCGGACAGATATTTGGGCAATGCGTAAAACCAAACGTCATCAGCACCAGCTTCCCCTTCAGCCCGCTCAGACTCGCCCTCTGCCCATCCTGATCCGTCAGCATAAAATCCGGCGCATCCTTCCCGATCCATTGCCCATAATATTGATAATCCGATCCGTCCCCCGGATGCCTTATCCATAGCGCCGCCGCCACAAATACCCCCGTCGCAACCGTCATCAACAGAGTCCAGCGCGAAAAGCGCCCCCCCCGCGCCACAGGCATTTCCCTAACAGTCGTCGGTTCCATCCCCCCGATACTAAGAGCCCCCGTCTCCCAAGGCAACTCGCGGCAACTCCGGGTAGTGTATCAGTTTGAAAGCCGGTCGATCATTTCAACCATTTCGGAAATCTCCCAAACGTGATCGGCGATCCCGGCCTCCATCGCAGGCGTGACGCGGAGGCTCTTGTGAATCCGGCAAAAGTTGTAGTGCATAAAGTGGAGGGCAACGGAATGCTCGTGGTTCTCGATCTTCTTTGAAAAGCCATTTGTGAGGCGGGTAAACCGGCGCATTCCCATCCGCATCGTGAGGTTTGACCGCTCAACGTAGGACGTGGAAATGTGTTTAAAGTCCGGTTTGCCAGTGATGTTGGCCTTTCGAGCGCCCATGCACTGAGCCGGGGAATAGCGAACCTCTCCGCCTTGCTGCTCTGCCCCGTAAATCTTCACTAGCATCCCGTAATCGATCTCGCATCCAAAGGCATCCTCCACGGCATTCAGGTAGGCTTTATGGCCGTCTGTGGTCAACTGGACGCGGCTGGCGAGCCGAGAGGCCAGATCGTGAATGAAATGGTAAGCCGCGCCTCCGTCCCGGGTTCCCACGTACCAGCAGGGAATCAGCTTCGTGTCCGCGTCGATTGCGGCCCAGGTCCAAACGTCCCCCCATCCCTTCACTTTTTGCTCTGCCGTCGCGTTCTTCTCCTTGGCGCCAACGAACGCCCAAACCTCATCACACTGGATACGTTTGCATGAAAGGTTGCGGAAAACCTCATCCTGATAGCGGGAGCAAGCGTTCCCGGCGTCGATCAGGAGTTTGACTACCGTATTGATGGAAACGCCCGTCAAACGTGCCGTTGCACGCATCGAATTTCCCTCGCACAAACAGTGGAGTATTTTCGACCGCTTTTCGGTTTGCAGCTTGTTCATGCTTCTAGAATGACATATTTGCATGAGCGGTCAATATAAAAATCAAAACTACCACCGCTTGTGGGCGTGCCTAAATATGACAACAAGATGTCAAATTGGGCACAAATGATGCTTGACGCTGCCTAAAATTGTCGTAAATTTGCTCGTGAGTTTCCCATGGGTTTAAATTCAGAACCAACGGTGCTCCCGGCCATTATTATGTCCGATGGAGCTATTATTGAGGCCGGGACGGGGAAAAAGTCCCTCATTGGCTGCTTCGATGGGATGAATTTCGCCAGTTTCCCAGCGAAAAGAGGGCTTTTTTTTGCAACCGCATGGATTACAAATATTGAGGGCGATCTCCCGTCATTAGACATGGCGTGCCGGGTAGAAATGAAGACCGGTCACTGCGTTTTCAGTAGCGCTGCCTCTATGCCGCCTCCCCCGCAGAAGTTCAAGCGGGACTTCGTTATGTGCGTCTCGGTGCCAATTCCTAGGATTGAATTTCCTACCCCAGGAACCTACACGCTCACGCTGATGTTTAGCGGCCAAGTAATCGGCACTCGGGATTTTGAAATTCGCCAGCAAGCTCGTCCCTCTCCATCTCTTCCTTCACCTCCAACCTTACCACCACACGAAGAACCTCAATAGCCATGAATGCATCGAACGTCCTCAGCTTCATTCTACCAATCACCACGGAGAATATCATTTGGCCATCCGAACAATTTTCCGTGACGCTGCCTGCGGATTTATCCCACGAAGAGGAAATGGCCGATTTTAACGAAGGGCTAGAAGACCTCCGAAACGGACATATTGTTGATTTGGACATTGCCCTCACTCACCCCCCAGGTGCGCAAATACAAGGCATCTGCTAAGTTTTGGAAAAACTTCGATGCTCTCCAGGCACGCCAAAAGGCGAAGGCACTCAGGGCGTTTGAGATATTCAAGGGAAATCCATGGGATTCACGTCTCGACACCCACGAGATTAAAGCCCTAAGCGCGGAAGCTGGAAAAACGGTTTATGCGGTGACCATCGAGGGAAATCTCAAGGTCGTCTTCTGCGTCTTGAAGGACGACACGATTTTTACCATAAACATCGGCACGCATAAGATATACAAACCGTAGGAAATCATCTTCGCTCCCACCTAGCTTTCGCTGCCTTTCTTGCCATATCGCTCCTCTGTTCTTCTGACAGGGAATCAGCCCTGGCTCTACCCCCCTTGAGTCCACCAAGTCTGCCGAGCGCAACGGCTGCCGGATTCTTGCCCTCGTTTTCATCCGGTCTTCGCGCCTCTCCAGTGAGCTGCTGGACGATTGAAAAGGCTCTCTCGTTTAAGTCCTGTTTCCTGCCTGAGCGGTTTGGCATACCTCAATCTGACGGATTCCGCGCCATCCGTCAATGTGCGCGGCGCACATAGTTTGGCAGATTTCCGTCAAACTGATACACTACCCAACTCCGCCCTACCCCACCGTCTCCCACCCCACCGGAAACATCCCCGGAAACCTCTCCGTCAAAAACCCCCGGATCGCCCCCCGAAACGCCTCCGCCCGAAACCGCTCCGCATTCTCCCGGCAATCCGCCGCCGCAAACCTCCGCCCCTCAAACTCCTCCACGCACCCCGCCAGGCTTTCCGCCGTCTGCTCGTCAAAAAACAGCCCCGTCTTCCCTTCGATCACCGTCTCCAGCGCCCCCCCCTTCCGCAACGCAATTACCGGACGCCCCGCCGCCTGCGCTTCCACCGCCGTGATCCCAAAATCCTCGATCTGCGGATAAATGAACGCACGGCACCGCTCAAACCGATCCCGCAATGTCGCAAACGGCTGCCGCCCCAGAAACTCAATATTCCCCTTCGCCCGTGCCCGCAACGCCTCCCCCTCCGGCCCATCCCCCAGGATCACCAGCCTCTTCCCCAGCCGGTTGAATGCGTCAATCGCCACATCCACCCGCTTATAAGCCACCAACTCCGTCACAATCAGATAAAAGTCCTCCGCCTCCCGATCCGCCCGAAACCCCTCCACATCCACCGGCGGATAAATCACCACCGAACCCCTCCCGTACGCCGACTGAATTCGCTCCCTTACGAATTGCGAATTCGCGATAAAATGCGTCACCCGCTGCGCCGCCTTCCGATCAAACGCCCGCACATACGGCGTCACCGCCCGGAACACCGTCCTCCCCACCATCCCCAGCCCCCCCGTCTGCCGCAGATAAGTCTCCTTCAACTCCCACAGATAGCGCGGCGGCGAGTGACAATAACAAACATGCGGCGTCCTCTCCCCATAAGAGAGCCCCTTCAGCACACTCGCATCCGTGCTAAAAAGAAAATCCGCCCCCCTTTCCACCCGCAAACTCCCGATCGCCAGCGGAAAAAGCGGCAACATCGCCTTATATCGCCGCGGCCCCTGCGGCAGCCGCTGCAGAAAAGATTCATGGATCGGATGCGACCGAATCACCTCGCTCAACTTCCCCCGGTCCGACACCACCGTATAAATCGGCGCCCCTGGAAAAAGCAGGCACAACTGCTCCAGCACCTTTTCCCCCCCTCTCATCCCCACCAGCCAATGATGACCCAAAGCAACGCGATAACCCATGCCCCCCACAATCCCGACCCCAGCCCCTCCCCGCAACCCTTTTCCCCTCCCCCTTCGCGCCCTTTGCGTTCTTCTGTTCAAATCTCATCACTCCGCCGGAGGCGGCAAATATCCACATTCCGCATTCCGAAATCCGCAATCCGAAATCACCCCTTCGGCACACTCGCGTGGTACTTCACCACCCGCACCTCCTCCAGCGTCACCAACCCCTCCGTCACCATCTCATCCAGCGCCGGCAAAAACCCCGAAATCCTTTCCGGCGAATCCACGATCTCAATCAACACCGGCAGATCCATCGACAGCCGCAGAATCTTCGCCGTATGCAAATGGCTGCTCGCCCCAAATCCCATCGCTCCGCGCAGCACCGTCGCCCCCGCCAACCCAGCCTCGCGCGCCTTCAGCACAATCGCCTCATAAAGCGGCTGGTGATGCCACCGGTCGCTCTCGCCAATGTAGATCCGCAGAATTTGTCCGGAAGAGGGGAGTTCCATAATGAGATTGATGAATAACCCGCCTCCGTCCCCCTCACAAACTTCTATTCAATGTCTCCCCCAGCAAAAACCCGAGCCACACCCCTCCCAGGCACAGCAGCACAGAGAGCCCCACATTCAGCGCCGCATACCCCCACTGCCCATCCCGCGCCAGATTCAGCGTTTGCAAGCTGAACGACGAGAATGTCGTATACCCCCCGCAGATGCCAATCATAAAAACCTGCCGCTTCAACGGGCTCACCATCATCCGCCCTTCCGGCCCCGCCATCGTCGCAAACACCCCGATCACGAACGACCCCGTGACATTGATCACCAGCGTCCCCACCGGAAACCGCTCCCCATAAGCCTGCGCCACCATCCCCCCCAGCCAGAAGCGCATCATCGTCCCCAGCGCCCCGCCGGCCCCGATGCAAAGGGTATTAAAAAAATCGCGTAACATAAGTTCTGGAGCGCTCAAGTCGAACTGCAAGCCCAGGCATCGAGGCCCGTGCTAATCAAACTCAGGGCCAAAGGCCCGAGCCAAGCCAGCCCAGGGCAACGCCCTGGGTAAACAGGCCGAACGGCCAAGCCCCAAAGGGGCGCGACAACACTCAAATCGCGAACCTAAGGCACATATTCCGAGCTATCACAGACTAGAAACTTTCCCCCGAACGTGGCAAGCGCTCATCCGCCCTCTCAAACCCACCGCGTCATCCTCTTCCCTTCCCCATCCCGGAACCGCTTCATCCCCAGAATCACGCAATCCAACACCGCCCAGAACGATGGAATCGCCACCAGCAGCACCGGCCACGGCTGGATCACATGCCGCGTGCTCCAGTCCATCAACTCATCGATATTCTGCATCGCTCGCAGCAGCCCCACCATTTCCGGCCACAGCACCACCGCTCCGGGTACGAAAAGCACCAGTTGCAGCAATCCCGTCCGATACCGTCCCGCGTAAAACCTGTGCACGCCCATGAACCCCGCGATTCCCGCCAGGATCAGCGCCGGCAGAATCCGCTTCTCGCTCATGCGTTGCGTTACCGCATCAATATGCCGCCTGCGCCCCGCGAATATTCTTCCGCTGAATCCACGGCATCAACCCCCGCAACCGCTCCCCGACCTTCTCGATCGGATGCTCTTCCCCAGCCTTCAGCAGCTTGTTGTAATGCTTCCGGCCTGACTTCGTCTCCGCGATCCAATGCTTGGCAAACTTCCCGCTCTGGATGTCCTTGAGCGCGTGTTTCATCTGCTTCTTCACACCCTTGTCGATAATCTTCGGCCCCACGGAAACATCCCCCCACTTCGCCGTCTCGGAGATCGAGAATCGCATCCCGCTGATCCCCGCCTCATTGATCAAATCGACGATCAGCTTCAGCTCGTGCAGGCACTCGAAATACGCCATCTCCGGCTGATACCCCGCGTCCACCAGCGTCTCGTACCCCGCCTGGATCAACGCCGACACCCCCCCGCACAGCACCGTCTGCTCGCCAAATAAATCCGTCTCCGTCTCTTCCTTGAACGTCGTCTCGATCACCCCGCCGCGCGTCCCGCCAATTCCCTTCGCCCATGCGAGCGCCACCTTCTTCGCCTTCTTGCTCGGGTTCTGGTACACCGCGATCAGCGCCGGCACTCCCTTCCCCTCGGTAAACTGCCTCCGCACGATGTGCCCGGGCCCTTTCGGCGCCACCATGATCACATCCACATTCTCCGGCGGCACCACGGTTTTGAAGTGAATCGCAAACCCGTGCGAGAACAGCAGCGTCTTCCCTTTCTTCAGATTCGGCTCGATATCCTCCTCATACACCGCCGCGATTTTCGTATCCGGCACCGCCACAAAAATTACATCCGCCCGCTTCACCGCCTCCCCCGTATCCAGCACTTCAAATCCCTTCTCTTTCGCCACCGCCCGCGATTTGCTCTCAGGGTACAGGCCCACGATGACCTTGACCCCGCTGTCCTTGAGGTTGAGTGCATGGGCATGACCCTGCGAGCCGAAGCCGATTACGGCTACAGTCTTGCCTTTGAGTGGGTCGAGGGTGGCGTCTTTGTCAGTATATATCTTTGCGGCCATATGGGTGGAAAAGGGGGGCGATCTTATGGCCCGCCCGGAAAAATGGGAAGAGGATTCGGAGGATTGCTGATGAGGAAAATTCGAAAACGAAAACTCCCCGTCGGAAAACCCAAACATCGAATCCAGCATACGGCCATGGGTGGGCAGCGACCGGACAGGATGGCAGTTGAAAGAACGACCGCTGCCGATTAAACTCCAGTCATGAGTCTGGCTGAAATCCTTGACGAAATCCCACATCTCACTCCCGTGGAGCGGCAGCGTGTCGCGGAGAAGCTTTTCGAGATCGAAGGCGATTGGATCGAGGGCGATGATGAGTTGAGTCCCGAGGAAAAACATCTCCTTGATTCCCGCCTCGCCGACCACGACCGCGATCCGGCCTCGGCCATCCCCTGGGAAGAAGTCAAAGCTCGGTTGCAAGCGCGCTTTGTTCGATGAGTTTCCGGCTGCTTCTCCGCCCGGAGGCGGAGGCCGATATAGCCGACGGCGCAACGTGGTACGAAGATCAGAGAGCAGGATTGGGACGTGAATTTGTCGAAGCCATCTTTCACGCAGTCGATGCGCTGTCCGTCACCCCCCTGCTCACTTCCCGTCGCCATCGCCGCCGGAATATCCGGTGGGTTTTTCCTGACCGATTCCCCTACCGCATCATCTACGAGGTGGTGAATGATAAGGTATTGGTTATTTCCGTTCTCCACGCGGCCCGCCATGACCGGCATTGGCGCGAGAGATTGAAATGACCCGAGAGCATTATCCCGATTCGAATTTAATCAGCGGTCCCCTACTCCTTCCGCGCCAGCGCCACCCGCCCCGTCCGCGTGAGATCCCTCACCCCAAACGGCTCCATCAACATCAAAAACTTGTCGATCTTGCTCTCATCCCCCGTGATCTCGATCGACACATTTTTAAGCTGCACGTCGATGATCTTCGCCCGGAAAATATCGCAGATTTGCATGATCTCCGCCCGCGTCTTCGAGTCCACGTGCACCCGCACCAGCACAAGCTCCCGGTCCACGTACTCCCCTTCCCGGAAGTCCTGTATCTCGATGATCTCCACCAGCTTGTTTAATTGCTTCACCACCTGATCCAGCACCAGGTCATCCCCGCGCACGACAATCGTCATCCGCGACGTTTCGTGATCCAGCGTGGGCCCGACATTCAGACTGTCGATATTGAACCCACGCCCGCTGAACATGCCCGCGATTCGCGTGAGCACGCCAAACTTATTTTCGACCAGCACAGAGATGGTATGACGCATGGAAAAGGGCGGTGATCGTTCGCCTATTTCCCCTTTTCGTCAAACGCAAAAACCACCTCCACCCCACCGCTCCCCTGGCATCCATTGGTCCCTTTCGTCTCTTTTGTTCTTTACTTCCTCGTTTATCCTTTGCGTCCTTTGTGTCCCTTGTCCCGGCGAAGCTCCGCGAAGCCGGATTCTGTTCAATCTCTTCGCTTATTCATGAAAAAGCTCCCCTCCTCTCCCGTCCGCCTCGGCATCATCGGCATCGGCGGCATGGGCGCCCACCACGCCCGCGCCATCCTCGACGGCAAAGTTCCCGGCCTCGAACTCGCCGCCGTCGCAGACGCCTCCCCGGAGCGCCGCGCCCTTTTTCCCGGCATCCCCGCCTTCGCGGATGCCGCCGGGCTCATCGCCAGCGGCGCCGTCCAGGCCGTTCTCATCGTCACTCCCCACTATTCCCACACCCCCCTTGGGACCATGGCCCTCAAAGCCGGCCTTCACGTCATGATGGAAAAACCCATCTCCGTCCACAAAGCCGACTGCGAACGCCTCCTCGCCGCGCACACCGACCCCCGCCTCGTCTTCGGCGCCATGTTCAATCAGCGCACCGACCCCTTCTTCCGCAAAATCCGCGACCTCGTCCGCGCCGGCGAGCTTGGCGAAATCCGCCGCATCAACTGGATCATCACCGACTGGTTTCGCACCGATTCCTACTACGGCACCGGTGGCTGGCGCGCCACATGGGCCGGCGAAGGCGGCGGCGTCCTCCTCAACCAATGCCCCCACAACCTCGACCTTTTCCAATGGATCTTCGGCATGCCCTCCCGCGTCCAGGCCTTCTGCGGTTTCGGCCGCTATCACAATATCGAGGTTGAGGACGACGTCACCGCCTACTTCGAATTCCCAAACCGCGCCACCGCCGTCTTCATCACCTCCACCGGCGAAGCCCCCGGCACCAACCGCCTCGAGATTACCGCCGAGCGCGGCCGCCTCATCTACGAGAAAGACACCCTCCGCTTCGACCGCAACGAAGTCCCCATGTCCGAATTCGCCCGCACCTCAAAGGAGCCCTTTTCCGCCCCTCCCACCTGGGAAGTTCGCTTCCCCATCTCCGGCCACGGCGGCCAGCACTCGGAAATCCTCCAAAATTTCTCCGACGCCATCATCCACGGCGCCCCCCTCATCGCCCCCGCGAAAGAAGGCATCCATTCCGTCGAGCTCGCCAACTCCATCATCCTTTCCGCCTTGCGCAAGCAAACCATCGAGTTCCCCCTCGACGCCAAAGCCTACGAGCGCGAGCTAAAAGCACTCATAACCAAGTCAAAAAAAACCAGGCCCTCGTAGCAGAATTGCTAATGTGGGATTGCTAATCGGCTCTCCCTCTTTTCATTCCGAAATCCGCAATCGGCAATCCGCAATCTTCCCCGCCCCTCCCCCCATACCCCCTCGCCGCCAGCATCCTCACCAGCCTCTCCATTGGCAGCCCGATCACATTAGTCCGCGACCCCTCGATCTCCGCAATGACCCCCATCGGGTCCTCCTGCGCCGCGTACGCCCCCGCCTTGTCCATCACATGGATCATCCGGCAATACTCCTTCACCTCTGCCTCGCTCAACTCCCTGAACCGTACGTGCGACGCTTCGATGAATCCCGCCACCCCTCCCGCCGCCCGATGTTCCATCCACACCCCTGAGAACACCTGGTGCGTCCGTCCGCTCAGCCTCTTTAGCATCCCATACGCCTCCTCCAGGCTCGTCGGCTTGCCCAGCGCCTCCCCGTCCAGCGCCACCAGCGTATCCGCCGCCACCACCCATGCCCCGGGATGCAGCGCCGCCACCGCGCCCCCCTTCCTCCGCGCATTCAGCAGCACACTCTCCCTCACCGTCAAATGCGGCGGCAGGCTCTCCTCCACCGGCGCCGTCACGATCTCAAACCGGTACCCCAGCTCCGCCAGCAACTCACGCCGCCGCGGAGAAGAAGACGCGAGAATAAGCGGCCCGGGCTCTGCCATCATCCCTCCTACTGCGGCAGTATCACCGGCATCTTCATTTCCGTATAACCCGCCGGCGCCCGGTACTCCGCAGGGTCCACCGTCGCCTCCGTCGCCGACACCAGCTCCGTCACCACCTTCTGCCCGTTGAATTCCGTCTCCGTCTTCACCGGCACTCCCGGCAGCGCGCTCGTGTCTGGCGCAAACGCCTTCGTCATCTCCGCCAGACTCCCTTTCCGAAACATCGCCAGCGCATCATTCACCGCCTTCCCATTCGGAAAATCCGTGCTCATCCAATACGTCGCCTTCAGATTTCCACTGCTAAACGTATACTCCGCCGCCGTGTAACCATTGATCTTGTCCGTCTTCCCCGTCGCCTTCGGCGCCAGCGCATTGGCCGCCGCCACCCCTCCCCCGTTCTGCTGCATCACCCGCGCCATCTGCTCCGCCATCGCCTTGCTCGCCGCCGCCGGAATCACCAAATAAGCCTTCTGCGCATGCATGATCGTCGTAGTCTCCCCGGTCGCCGTATCGGTAATCGTGCTCACCTCCGCCGCCGGCGCCGCATTCAGGTCACGGGATTTGGGCATAATATCCGTACGCACCTTGCCCCCGCTCACCTTCACCGTCATCTCCCCCGACTGCCCCCCTCCATCCACATTTTCCACCAACACAACACCCCCCCGCGCCACCCCCGCCACAATCAAAAGAGCCGCCAACCCAAAGCGCAATTTCATGCGCTACCCTATAGCCTCCCCCTCATCCCTTTACAAACGCCAAGTCATCCCCTTTGCGACCTTTGCGTCCTTCTGTTCAAATCCCCCCCTCCCC
>Ga0182030_10006850_pt1 | contig 23915 bp, 14 predicted proteins | sample 812S3MmetaG_FD_121299 | JGI IMG/M metagenome (GOLD analysis project Ga0182030, IMG submission 121299) | Permafrost microbial communities from Stordalen Mire, Sweden - 812S3M metaG (Illumina Assembly) | ecosystem: Environmental > Terrestrial > Soil > Wetlands > Permafrost | place: Sweden...
CACCTTCGACGTCGGAACGCTCTACGCGTTCATCCTGGTGCTGGCCCGCATTTCCGGAGCGTTCATCTTTGTTCCTATTCCCGGCATTCAGGCGGGACCGCAGGTCGCTCGCGCGGCTCTGGCTGTCAGCCTGACGCTGGTTCTTATTCCCCGCTGGCCGGCGATCGACCCGGCAGGCGTGAATCTCCCGTTGATGATCGGGTGGCTTTTGATCGAGGCGGGCATGGGTCTGGCCGTCGGCCTGGCCGTGGCATTCCTCATGGAAGGCTTTCAGATGGGGGCGCAAATTATCAGCCTGCAGGCCGGCTATACGTTTGCCAGTACAGTTGATCCCTCTTCGGGCGCGGACTCCAGCGTCCTGCTCACCATTTCACAGACAGCCGCCGGGCTCTTGTTTTTCGCCACCGGCATGGACCGGCAAATCCTGCGCGCCTTCGCGGATAGCCTCTCCTCCCAACCGCCCGGACATTTTTCCGTTTCCGGTCCCATGGTCGCGCGCATGATTCAGGCGGGCGCGTCCATCTTTAGCACCGGTTTACGCTTGGTCTTGCCGCTGCTGGCGCTGCTCCTGATGGTGGAGATATCACTGGCATTGCTGGCGCGTCTGAATTCGCAGCTGCACCTGATGCAGCTGGCCTTCCCGATTAAAATGCTGCTGACGTTGATCCTGCTGGGGTGGTTGTTACTGATCTTTCCGCAAGTGATGGCGCAATCCGCCACGCGGACCATGCAATTGATCCGCAGTCTGCTTGCGGCCTAGCGGAGCGAACCTATGGCCGATTCGAACAAGACAGAACAGCCTACTGGAAAACGCGTCGAAAAGGCACGCACCGAGGGACAATACGCCACCTCACGGGATCTGGTCGCGGCCGCGAATTTTCTGGTTTTCATCGGCGTCGTGGGCGCGTGGTTTCCCAACTGGCTTGCCGGAATGAAGCAAATGCTGCGGCAGTCGCTCGAGGGTGCCTTCCACGGCGATTTAACGGTCACGACGCTTCCCCACATCGCGTCGGATCTCTTAAACCGCGCGTTCGTTCCGCTCTCGATGCTGGCGGTGCTGACCACGGTCAGCACTCTCGCCATCAACCTGGCGGTCACCAAGATGGGATTCAGTTTCAAGAAACTGATGCCCGACTTTACCCGTTTGAATCCGGCCAGCAAAATTAAAAACATTGTCTCGCAAGGGCCGACTTCAGTCCTGCAGGCCTGCGCGATGCTGGTCCTGTTCAGCGGCGCGATCTATCTGGTGGCGAAGCAGAATGCCGAGCTTTTTCTGATGCTGCCGTTTGCCAGCCTGGATCTGGGTTTGATGAAAGTGGGCGGCGCGATCAAGGACCTCTTATGGAAAGGCGCCGGGATCTTCCTGGTTTTCGGGCTCGTCGATCTTTTCCGCCAGCGCCGTCGCTATACGAAGAGCCTGCGCATGAGCAAGCAGGAAGTGAAGGAAGAGGCCAAGGAATCCGACGTGAGTCCGCAGGTCAAAGGCAAGATTCGCCGCATGCGGCGCGATCTGGCCCGCCGCCGAATGATGAAGGACGTGGCGACCGCCACGGCCGTGATCGTCAACCCCACGCACTACGCGGTGGCGCTGCGCTATCAGAGCGGTGCGACGGGCACGCCGGTGGTCGTGGCCAAAGGCAAGAACTATCTGGCGCTGCGCATTCGCAAGATCGCCACCGACCATGGAGTACCGCTGGTGGAGAATCCGCCGCTGGCGCAAGCGCTCTATAAATCGGTGGAGGTGGGACACGAAATCCCGCCCGCTCTCTACCGGGCCGTGGCGGAGGTTTTGGCTTATATCTATCGCCTCACCAACACGCGCCTCTCCAGTACGGGAAAACGCAAGTGAATCCCACCTTCTCCTCTATAAATCGCGCAAACCTTCGAGAAAGATACCAGAGCTTCTAGAAAGATAAGATGGGAATTTCTCTCATAAGCCAGTCCCTTGCCCGCTCGCAGACGCTGAAGTGTCTCGAGCGTTTGCCCAAGTTGTCTCCCTTGATGGCGCAGCTCCTGGCCCGCCTCTCGCGCCGCAACTGCGACGTTCAGGAACTGACCGAAATCGTGGGTAAGGACCCGGTCTTGTCGGCGCAGGTCCTGCAGTTGGCCAATTCCGCGATCTTTGGCCGCCTGCGGCCCGTGTCTTCGGTCGGGCACGCGGTCGCGATGGTGGGCGTCGGAACCCTGCGGAAGTTCGCGCTCGGATCATCGATTTCCAATCTCTTCTCGCGCGTCAAGCCGGCACAAACGTTCTCCCTGCTGCGCTTCAACCTCCACTCGGTGGCGACCGCCGCGCTGCTCGAATTTCTGGCGGAGGAAGTTCCCTTCGAGCATGGCGAGGATGCGTTCCTCGCGGGACTGCTGCACGACATCGGCAAGCTGCTGATTGCCGTCACTTTTCCCCAGCAATATGACGATCTATTAGCGATCATTACCGTGAATGATGTGCCCTTGCTGGAGGCGGAACGAAGCATTCTCGGGATTGACCACGCAGAACTGTCCAGCTTGGCCGTCTCCCAATGGGGGCTCTCCGAAGCCGTGCAAGCGGCGGCGTGCCACCACCACGATTGCGATCCTCCGGAGAGCGCGGCTGGCGCTCGTCCCCAAAGAGTGCAGTTGAGCGTGGGCGTACATCACGCGGACCTCTTCGTCAATCATTTGGGAATGGCAGTCTTGCCCATAGCCCTGGTCTCGCAGAAAGCTCCCACGCTGGAGATCCCCGGCGTTACCTTTGCCGTGGAGAAAGTGTTGTCGCGCTTTGAGCGGGAAGTGAAAACTCTGGCAGATTTATTCCACTAAAGTGAAATACAATCGGCGTTATTGTGCCAGCCGATGGAGGATATCGAAGACGTAATTCTTGGTTTCGGGAATGTCGGGAACCGAACCAGCCTTATCCACGCGATCCGCGCCGGCGTTGTAGGCGCCGAGAGCCAACGACAGGTCGCCGTGATAGCGGTCCAATAAATCTTTGAGCAGCTTGCTGCCGGCCTCCAGGCTTTCCTTGGCGCTGAACGGATCCTTGACCTGGAACTGCGCTTGCGTCGCCGGCATCAATTGCATGAGACCCGCCGCTCCTTTGGACGAAACCGCGCAGGGACGAAAACCGGATTCCTGGCGCGCCACTTCGCGCACCACATTCGGATTCAACTCATTTTTCTGAGCCACATCATCGATCATGCGGGACAACTCAGGTTGGGGAACGGGGTCGCAATCGGCATTTTCCGGCACGACGGAGGCCGGCTGGTTCCAGGTAGTCAGGTGCGCGGACGCCGACTGGATCTGGATCCGCACGGACTCCTGCTGCTTGGCAAGCGAAGCTTCCATCGCCGCTCGAATTCGGTCGGCCTGCGAAAGCGGGTTTTGAGCGAGCAGATTTTGGGCGACTAGATTTTGGGCAAGCAGAAGTGCCAGGAAAAGGATCACAAATATGCTATCGGCACGGCCTCCGTGTTCCGTTAGACGGGCGCTGCGCCGATGTTCGAATTAGTCCACGCCGCCCAGCGCGGACGATAATCTGTCCAGACCGGTGCGGAATTTCGGCACGTCGCTGCCCGTGCGGTGGTCCACGATACCGGCCGCCACCTGGAACGAAAGCGAGCGGCGCACTCCGTCCTCCACAAAATCGTAGGGTTCCATCAGCTTTTGCGCCACCTCGCGCGACATCGCAATCGAGCTGCCCGGCGCGACGTTCAGGATCGCGACGAATTGATTCGTCGTCCAGCGCCCCACGACGGAGGCATCTTTGAACATCGTGTGCAAGCGGACCTGCAGGGATTGCAGCGCGTCCTCCATGACGGCGTTGGAATTGCGGCTCACCAGCGGCTTCAAATTCCGGAGGACGGCAAGGACCAGGCAAAACGACATGTCTCGTTTCAAAAGTTCCTCGATGCGGTCGTCGATATCGCGCCGGCTCCAGGTTCGGGCAAGCGGATTCTGCCCCGCCGAGGGACGGCCCAAGGGGCTCCGTTGGTGCAACAAGCGGATCTCATCTTTCAATTGCGCGATGGACAAGTGGTTGAGGGCTCGCATGTGCTCAAAGCTTGTCAGAATGCTGGCCGCTCCTGCGCGGACAGCCGCGCGGATGTCCTCAATGCGGTCGCATTCGAGAGTCGCTTCGAGGCGGCCCAGCGTTTGCCTCAGTTCCTGCTCCTGATCGTCCCCGCGAGAAACCGTGGTGCCGGCAAATTCTTCCAGCGCACGGGCAGCGGCTTCAAAATTCCGGCGCAACCTCCGAAGTTGTTCGTGGGTCGCATCCCGGTAATCGTGCAGTTCCGCCCCAAACAAAGACTGGATTTTGAGAAGCTGCTCCGCGGTAGTCGCTTCGCCCAAGCGGCCGAGAAGTGCGCGCAACTCCGCTTGGAAAGCAGCCGCTTCCTTGTGATCCACTTCAATGACGTTTTGTTCGGATGAGGAAATCGCCAGTTGGTAACACTCGAGCGCGGCATTCTTGAGATTCTCCGCCCGCTCTTGTTCCATTGCGGTTTTGCGTATCGAGATCATTTCGCTCTCTCCGTCCGACCTTCCACCTGGCGGGTTGCATAGCTGAACCGGATCCTATCGCCCCGAGCCCGAATCATCGTTTATCGCCCGTAGATGCCGGATCCACTTCGAGCAGCCGCCTGTTCGCCTTGCGGACGAAGGCATTCCAATTCTGAATTTCGGCGACTCTTTGCTGGCATTTCCGGCACGTCAGAATGTTGGCCTTCAATGCAGGATCCCGCAGCCTGCCTGATGCAAACGCCTCAATGGTTTCCTCGTCAATCCCGCAATGTTCGAGCATGTCATTGTGCGCCGGTGAAGCCGGACTAGCGGCAGCCGCGGTGGCGCCCGGCGGCTTTATAGAGTAGCTCACGCTCCCATATCGCAACCGCGAGAGGCTTTTCTAGTCCAGTCGAGCGAAATGCGGAATCGCTCGCGGTCAAATCCCCTAGTGGTGTGCCGAAGCGGGGAAAATCCGGCCGGCAAGGCGGCTTACGCGGTCCATCACCAACTGGGCCCGCACGTTGATCGAACGGCGCTCGCCGCGCCGCCGCCGTTTCACCCAGTCTCGAATGTCATGGGAGTCTTGGCCGGCCGGACCGGCGGCTAAGGAAAGGGCTACCTCGCGTTTCACCCGCCGATACAGAACTGGATCGCTCAGCCGAAGCGCCTCCAGCGATTCCAGCATTTCGGCGTAGGGCGGTACCGCACGGGTGCAGCCCTTATGGGATTCGTCGACCCCAGCGACGTTTCCCGCAACAAAAGATTCCCGATACGACGACGAGAGATTAAGGAGAAGGTTCATGCCTTCGTATTGGCAGGTGAACGACCATCGCATCTCGTTGCAAATACGTGTCACTTTCGGCAAAAGATTAAAATACTGACAGAGGAAGCGTCAAATGTTTGGCGAATTCGGCACAAGGATGCACATATTCAGCCTAACTTATTGAGTTGAACGCAACTGGCTGGCGTTTCAGGAAAATATCGAAACCACCACTCAGTCCTGAGGTTGCCGGGCGGAAGGGCGGAGCTAGACTACACGAATTAAAAAGTCGCCCTAAAGAGAATACCTTAGTGCCGCCGATATTAGGACATGGAACAGCAAGCCCACGCTGACGCGCCAGTCAGGAATCGATGGAACGTCCTGCTCTCCGAATCCGCAGCGAAAGCCGCCGGAACTCTGGACGCCGGCTCGTCCGTGGGAGTAACCGCGCTCTCCGATCCCGATGGCGAAGGGCCGCATTGCCTATTAGAACTCTCCCCGGCAACTCTCCGATTAATGGGAGATAAACCTCTCGCACCGAATGAACTGATTGCCGTCGAACTGCCCCATCATCTAGTGCTGGCGGACGTCAAGCGCTGCGCACAGCAAGGCAATTTGTTCACGACCGAGGCCGCCAGAATTGTCACGATTCCAAAAACAGCCGCGCTCGAAACCGCCGCGAAAAGCGCCAAGATCGACGCCTTGATTGGCGATCTTCACCTGCAATGCCATGTGCAATTGTCGACGCTCGAAAGATCCATCGCGAGCCTCGACATGCGGGTCGGCGGCCTTGATCCCGTGGACCGTCGCGAGCGGCTGGCCGCTCATCTCTCGCAATCACCGGTCCCGCCCGAACCGATGGTGGACGACTCCGTTGCAACCGTCAACTCTTTGAATCTTGTTCCAACGCCAAATGCAGTTGCCGTTCCAGCGGCGGAATCAACCTCTCAGCCGCATCCTCGGCAAGACGAACCAACGACCTTCGCGGAGCATATGGCACTGCTCGGTACCGCTTCGACCGCTGCAGCCTCGATCGATATGGCCCCGTTCGATACAGCCGTGATCGAACCAGCTGCGAAGCGACCTCGCAAACGACGCTGGAGCATCCCGGCCGCGCTGGCGGCGGCAGTGGCTGTCCTCGCGTTGTCTACGCCGCTAGCCGGTCCGTTACACCTGAATTTTAAACCAGTGAATTTTAAACCAGTCCAACCGCTCCCTCCCACCATCGAACCGCTCGCCGATGCGGCCGTTCAAACTGCGCCCGCCAACGCCTTGCCGCCGAACGTCGCGATTCCCGCGCCCGTCCCGCCTGGCAAAGGACCACGTCCACAACCAGCCCACGAAGTTGCGCAGGAGGTCACTCCTGCACTCGACAATGCATCCGCCGTGTTGCACGCTTCGATCAAGGCCACCGACCCCAGTTGGGTGTCGGTCTGTTACGACGGAAAAGAGCGCTTCCAGAAGATGTTTGCTCCCGGTGAAACACGCGAGATCTATTTCTCTCAGTTGGCTTTGGTGCGGCTCGGGAACGGCCCGGCGACCGAGGTGGCGCTAGGCGGAAAATCCATTCAGCCGGACGGACCTCCGGGCGTCGTGCGCGCGGTGGAACTCGACCACGGTGGCGTTCGCTTCGTGAATTACCGGGCGAACTCTCCCGCGTGCGGAAATATCGCGGACGCTGCCAGTTCCGCCGCATTGACTACTCACGAGTAAGCTGTCCCGGCCCTACTCGAACATATTCGCTACCGGCACGATCGACACATCCTCCGGGCGTAAGCCGAGTTCCCATGCCCCAACGATCTTGTCCTCCGCCAGGATTTCTGCCGGCTTGGCCGAGTTGTATGGAATGGCCGAAGGACCGGCCGCGGTGATCTGCTTCTTCAAATCTTCCGCGCTCGCGGCGACGGCGACAATCTGCAGGCGGTCCGCGCGCAGATGCTTGCGAATGGCCGCATTCACCTGTTCGCGCGTCAGCTTTGCCACGGCGTTCTTGACGTAGCTGTTATAGTCCGGGATGCCGTAAATCAGACTGTCGATCGCATATCCCAGCTCGGCGCTTCTGGTTTTCGTGAGCACATTGACGTACTTGATCAGGAATTCTTTGGTGCGTTCGAAATCTTCCTCGGGGATACCATCCTTGACCAGCTTGTCCAACTCATAAGCTGCCAGCCGCAGCGTGAACGCGGCAGCGGGAGGCTCTACGGGGCGAATCCAAATCTGGAAAATCTGGCTGCGCCGTACCAGGTTCGGCGACGGTTCCATGAGAAACATCCCGCGGGGGAAATATTCGATGTAGGCGTAATCGCCATAGTTAATGCCGCGGATCTCGCGGATGCGCTGGAACAATCGGCCTCCGCTCATACGGTGCGGTCCAAAATAGGACTGCATCAGAAGCAGCGCCGGATAGTCGGGATCGCCGCGCTTCACGGCAATCGGGAAACCCAGCGAATACGCCACCGAGCGTGTGTTCTTTTCAATGATCAGCGCGGAGTTGTGCTCGATCACGCGAGGCTTCACGTCCAGCGCCGCCGTCGAATCTTTGATGGGCAGCACGCCGAAATCTTTCTTGATCCTCTCCAGGAAATCCGCTGGATAAGCTCCGGCCACGCCAAGAAAGAGATTCGACTGCGTGTAGTGCTGTTTGTAGAATTGCTTCACGTCATTCAAGGTCAACGTTTCGAGTGACGAAACCGTGCCCGTACTATAGTGACCGTAAGGCGTCCCGCGATAGAGAGCCAGGTAAAGCGCCTCTTTGCCGAGTTCCTCGTCGTTGTTGCCGCGCAGACCGATCCGCAGAGCGTTGATCGCTTCGTCCTTGAGGCGCTTAAAATCGTCTTCGCGCCAACCCGGCTCCAGCAGCATCGCGCGGAAAAGTTTGTAGTAGGCGTCCAGGTTGTCAACATGCGTGGCCCCGGCGAAAGTCGTCATCTCCTGATCCGTCTGGGCCGCGACCGACGTTGCCATGGGAAACATGGCGTCTAAGATCTGTTTGTACGTCAGATCCTTGCTGCCTCCGCCGGCCAGCATCGCCGCCGTAAGATGCGCGAGGCCGGGCTTGTCCTCGGGATCCGCCGCCGCGCCCGTCGTGAACACTACGCGGAGCGTGACCACGGGCGATTTACCGGGAAGAGTAACGGTTCTCATTTGCGCAAAGGCTCCGGATGCCAAGAAGACGCTAGCGAACGCCAGCCCCGCCAGCAGCCGGATCACTTGGCACCTCCGGCCGCCGCGCCATTGAGCGTAACGATGGTTCGCCCGCTTTCGACCAGGTACTTGCGCGCCGCTGCACGAATGTCCTCGGGAGTCAGCTGCGCGTAGATCCCGAACAGACGGTCGATCGTGTCGGGAGTTCTCCGCAGAGCGACAAAGCGTGCCACCGTCTGCGCCACCGTTTGGCTGTTGTCCAGTTGCATCGTGAATTGGTAGCGCTCGCGATTCTGGACCGCCGCCAGCTTGTTCGCAGGCACAAGCTCGTTCTGGAATCGCTTGACGGTGTCGAGAATTTGGCTGCGAACGTATGGCAAGTCCTCGGCACGCTTCACCCGCGCATCCACTTCAAATAGATTTGGATCCACCCGGCTCGCCATATCTCCGTCGAGCGTATCCACTTTCTGTTCGCTCACCACCAGCTTCTGATAAAGGTCGGAAGTGCGCGAAAACGCCAGCGTGGCCAGCACATCCAGTGCGGCCCAATCTTTTGCGAGATCGGAAAACGCCGGACCTTTATAAGCAATGTTGATCAGCGGCAGCGTGGATTGCGGCCAGTCCACGCGATTCTCGCGCGGGCCTGTTTGCGCGGGTTCAACGGGAATGTCGGGTTGATAAGTCCCGCGCTTCCAGGAGCCCCACGATTGATCCACCAGCGCGCGCACGCGTTTAGGATCGACGTCACCCGCGACGACAATGGTCGTGTACTCGGGCCGGTAGTAGCGATCGAAGAAGCGCAGGCTGTAATCATATTGATTCGGCATATCCTGCACGTCTTTCAGAAAGCCCATCGTAGTGTGCTTGTAGGTGTGGCGATCGAAAGCGGTATCGTGCAGCACTTCGTCCAGCTTCCTTTCGGGATTCGAGCTGTTCTTGTTGTATTCGCCCTGCACCGCCCCGGTTTCGGTCTTGAACAGCTCCTGCGAATATTTCAGGTTCTGGAAACGGTCGGCCTCCATGGCTAGAATCTGCGGTAGATCTTCCTTAGAGAATGTCGTGTAGTACTGCGTGGAGTCGTCGCTAGTGAAGGCGTTGGACGCCGCGCCCGCGCGCTGCAACACTTCCTGATATTTCTCGGCCGAAAACCGCTCCGTGCCCCGGAACATCAAATGCTCGAACAGGTGCGCAAAGCCGGTCTTGCCCGGCTCCACCTCATTGCGCGAGCCGGTCTGCACCACGATGTAAATTGACACCAGGTTCGGCGAATCGGTCGGGATGGTCACCAGCCGCAATCCGTTCGGCAGGTCCTCTTGTGTGTAAGAGAACGGGAACGTCTTCTTCGGTAAATCGTCCGCGAGCAAAAGGGCCGCGAACAAGGGGAACAAGAAGATGCAGAGCTTCATAGAACAATTGTGCACCCGAAGGGGCACGTTGGAAATGGGCTGCGTTCCCGGCGGCATGAGGATAGAGAATTCGGCTCTGCGACAATGCCTACAACAATGACATAGGATAGACAGAGGTCTAACGATTCCATCTGCAGTTCCATCTAAGTGAAGAGCGAGGTGCAACATCATGAAACGTTCCGATACACGCGGCGTCCGCAAAGATGAGGGCTGCCAGCGTAGACAATTTCTCAAGACCGCCGTGGCCGCGGCCGCAGCCGGCGCTGTAGGTGCCAGCGCTCAGGTCACCGGATTGATCCCCGGCGGCGGCACTCCGCCGTTTCCCTTGGCGATGGGCGCGATGACTACGCTCGACCGGAAAACGTACGCGCACAACATGGAAGTGATCGCGCATCTATCCGGCTCCACCATCGCCGGCGGCGAGCCTCTCATGGCATTGTGGGCCAGAGGCAAGCAGCGGCTGCTACCCGCCAACGGTGGATTCGTCGACATCAGCAATCCCAAGAATCCCATCGTCATCAACAAGGGTGTTGTGCGCGGCGGTGGTGCCGTGGTGTACCGAAAGGATATAAAGAAGTGGATCATGATGAATACGGCCGCGGCGCCTCTCACCTCGGCCACGCCGCAATTCCCCAACGGCGCCTACGATAAGGAACTGCGCGATAAATCCACCGGATATAAAGGACTGCGCGGCATCCGTAATTACGACATCACCGATCCTCTGAAGCCCGTCCTGCTTGAAGAATTCAACACCGGCGAAAAGGGCAACGGCACGCACCACAATTTTTACGACGGCGGCAAGTACGCCTATCTCGATTGCGGCTGGGACGATCAGCTGCGGCTGGAAAATCACCAGCGTCCCTATAGCAACGCGATCATGATCGTCGATATGTCCGACCCCTCCAAGGTCAAGGAGGTTTCGCGCTGGTGGGTTCCCGGCCAGCGTTACGGTGAGGAAGCGGAGTACAAGAAGTATCATTTCGCCGGCGACAGAACATCGTGGACCGGCAACCACGGCGCACTCAGCGTTCCGCAACGCGTCGAGGATGGCGGCAAATATGGCTACGGAGGCTTCGGCGCCTTCGGCATGTACGTGATGGATCTCAGCGACATCACGAAGCCGAAACCAGCCGGCCATGTGCAGTGGGAATTCGATCAGATGGGCACCATCCCTTTCCACACCTGCTATCCCGTCACGTCCGATCCGGCGCATCCGCGCCTCGCCAATATGATCGTCGCGGCGCACGAGGCCCTCGAAGCCGACTGCCGCGAGGCCTATCACACTCCCTACATGGTCGACGTCAAGGACCCGCGGAATCCGAAGATCGTCGGCTTGTTCCCTCGTCCCGCTGCCCCGCCCGATGCTCCCTATAGCGACTTCTGTTTCTCGCGCGGCCGTTTCGGATCGCACAACACCCAATGCTGGATCGCGCCCGGCAAAGCCCGTCCCGAGATCATGGTCATGACGTGGTTCAACGCGGGCGTGCGTGTGTTCGATATCTCCGACCCCACCGCTCCCAAGGAGATCGCCTCTTTCGTTCCGCCGCACGAAGGCCAGATCGAGGACTACGAAAGCTGGTGGCGCGGTTCCACCGAAAACGTCTTCGTCGAATGGGACCGCAACCTCATCTGGATCGGCACGCATGAGGGCAGTTACTGCCTATCGTGCCCCGCGCTCGGCAAGCCCGTCCTCGAACCGCGCAAGGTCGACCGTTGGTCGGTGCCACACGCTAACGTCGGTTGGGATGACGCAACTCCCAAGGCATTCTACTTCGGGAGACCCGCGAGTAGCGTAGTCTAACGCAGGACACGTCCCGCCATTAGGAATGGTCGCCCCGCGTCAGCCGGGCGACCAAAATTCCCGTAAATAGATTTCACACAGGCGCTTAGCGGATTGAGAAATCGACGTGCCGCTAGTGCCACCGGCCTTCTTGCGCAATTTTTCGCACATCTGCGTGCAGCGTGCAACCTTCACGGTCCGGAAATCATCTTAGAAACATTAAGGAAAATTTGCGAGAATAGGATTGAGATCCGTTTCCGACACCTAACTTATGTGGATCGTTCGACTTGCACTAGATCGCCCCTACACCTTCGTGGTCATGGCGTTTTTCATTGCCATCCTGGGAGGGGCGGCGATCCAGACCATGCCCGTTGATATTTTCCCGTACATCGACATTCCTGTCATATCAGTTGTGTGGCAATACCAAGGGCTATCTCCGGAGGAGATGGAGAAGCGGCTCGTCTATATGTATGAGCGGTCGTTAACCACGACGGTCAACGACATCGAGCACATCGAGTCGCAGGCTTATAACGGAATCGAAGTCACCCGCATCTACTTCCAGCCGAACGTGCGAATCGATATGGCGGTGGCGCAGGTGACCGCTCTCTCCGAGACGTTGGTGCGCTGGTTCCCGCCCGGCATCGGCCCGCCTTCCATTCTGAAATACGACGCCTCTACGGTTCCCATCATTCAGCTCGGGCTCGGCAGCGATGCGCTCAGCGAATCGCAGCTTTACGATCTGGGCAACAACTTCATCCGCGTCCCCCTTTCCGTGGTGAAAGGCATTTCCGTGCTGAACCCTGTGGGCGGCAAGCAGCGGCAGGTCATGGTGGATTTGGATCAGCGCCAGTTGATGGCGAAGCAACTGACCGCGGCGGACGTCTCGAATTCGCTCAGCTTGCAGAATCTGATTGTACCCGCGGGCACGGCCAAGCTCGCGGATACGGAATATCAAATCCGCTTGAACAGCAGCCCGACGACCATCGCGGGGCTGAACAATATCCCGATCAAGACCGTCAACGGCGCAACCGTCTATATAAAGGATGTCGCGCAGATTCGCGACGGCTATGCGGTGCAGACCAACATCGTGCGGACCAATGGAAACCGCGGCGCGCTGATTACGATCATGCGCAACGGGCAGGCGTCCACGCTCGACGTGGTGGAAGGCGTCAAGAAGCAACTGCCGAAGATCCTCGCCGGATTGCCCAAGGAATTGAAAGTTACCCAGCTCTTCGATCAGTCCATCTTCGTGAAGGCGGCTGTTACGGGAGTAGTGCGGGAAGCGCTGCTGGCCGCCTGCCTGACCGGCATGATGATCCTGCTGTTCCTGGGCAGCTGGCGCAGCACGCTGATCGTGTGCGTGTCCATTCCTTTGTCGATCCTGGTCTCGCTGATCATCATGGCGCTGATGGGCGAAACCATCAACGTGATGACGCTAGGAGGTCTGGCGCTGGCGGTCGGCATCCTGGTGGACGACGCGACTGTCGAAATCGAGAACATCCATCGCAACATGGGCATGGCCAAGGGACTGACCAACGCCATTCTGGACGGCGCCCAGCAAATCGCCGTGCCCGCGTTCGTCTCCACGCTGTCGATTTGTATTGTGTTCGTCCCGGTCCTCTTACTGACGGGAACGGCGCGCTTCCTGTTCACGCCGCTGGCCCTGGCCGTGGTGTTCGCGATGATGGCTTCCTACCTGCTGTCGCGCACGCTGGTGCCGACCATGGTGCACTTCCTGCTTGACAAAGAATCGAAAATGTACAGCCACGGCGAGCACGCCGAGGGCGGCAAAGGCATCATCTGGCAATCGCATTACGCCTTTAATCGCGGCTTCGAAAAGCTCCGCCGCGTTTATTCCGGCTTCCTCGATTGGGCGCTGGACCACGGCGTCACGGTGATCGTGGTGTTCGCCGTGGGGACGGCGGCGTCGCTCGCGCTTGCGCCGATGATCGGCCGCGACTTCTTCCCCAAGGTGGACGCCGGCATGCTTCGCCTGCATGCGCGCGCGCCGGTGGGAACGCGTATCGAGGAAACGGAAGTGCGCTATCAGGCGCTCGAAGCCGAGATTCGCACCGTCATTCCGGCCAGCGAACTCGATTCCATCATCGACGATATCGGCTTGCCCAACGGGGGTTGGAACCTGGCGCTGACCGACACCTCGACCGTGAATTCCAGCGACGGCGAGATCCTGATTTCGCTGAAAAAGGAACACGCGCCCACCGCGCTCTATGAGCGCCGCCTGCGCAAGCGATTGAACGAGCGATTTCCCGACATGTCCTTCTTCTTCCAGGCGGCGGACATCACGGGCCAGATTTTGAACTTTGGCTTGCCCGCGCCTCTCGATCTGCAGATTTTCGGCCGCAGCCCCAGGAACTACGAGATCGCCCAGCAGCTGGTGGCAAAGATCGCCAACATCCCCGGCGCGGCGGACGTGCACATCCATCAGGTCACGGACTATCCGGTGATCCAGCTGGACGTGGACCGCTCCAAGGCCGTGCAATTGGGCATGACGCAGCGCGACGTCAGCAACAACATGCTGATCTCGCTGAGCGCGAGTATGCAGACCTCTCCGCAATACTGGCTGAACTGGAATAACGGCGTGAATTATGCGGTTTCCGTGCAGACGCCCCAATACCAGATCAATTCGCTCGATGCCCTGTTGCGCACGCCGGTCGGCGCCATGGGCACCGCGGTCAATTCCAACACGGCGGGATCCATGGCGGGTTCGTCCAACGAAGCGCGCAACTCGGTGGGCAATTCGCCCAGCGGAGCGTCGGCGGCCTACGGAAATCCGGGTGCCATCGCCGGAAGCACGCAGCTGTTGTCGAATGTCGTGACGGTGAGTCGCGGATTGGCTCCGGGGCTCGTGAGCCACTACAACGCGACACCCGTGTTCGACATTTACGCCAACGTGGACCGGCGCGATTTGGGAAGCGTCGGCAACGCAATTCAGAAGCTGATGGCCGAGACGAAGCCCACTCTTCCAGCCGCCACCGAGCTCACCCTGCGTGGACAGTTCGCCACCATGCAGTCGTCGTTCTTCCGGCTCGGTCTGGGCATGATCGCCGCGGTCGTTTTGGTGTACCTGCTGATGGTGGTCAATTTCCAATCCTGGCTGGATCCCTTCATTATTCTGACGGCGCTTCCCGGAGCGATGGCCGGCATCGTGTGGATGCTGTTCGTCACCCAGACCACCTTCAACGTCCCGTCTTTGATGGGCGCAATTATGTGCGTCGGCGTGGCGACGGCCAACAGTATTTTGCTGGTGGTGTTCGCCAACGATCTGCGGCGCGAAGGCGCCGGAGCCCGCGAGGCGGCGCTTGAAGCCGGATTCACCCGCATGCGGCCGGTGTTGATGACCGCGGCGGCCATGATTCTCGGGATGCTGCCGATGGCGCTTGGAATGGGCGAAGGCGGAGAGCAGAACGCGCCGCTCGGCCGCGCCGTCATCGGCGGGCTGATTTTTGCGACCGTTACGACGCTCATCATTGTTCCTTTGATTTATAGCTTCTTGCGGAAGAAGCCGCCGGTCGATCATGCCCGGCAGATCCGCGAAGAGCAGGCGGCCGGCAGAGCCGGTCTCGAAGCGATTTCATAAATAGACGTTTCATGCGACTTACTAGATCCGATTCCACAGAAACAGATGAAAGCAGTTCCGTAGAGCAACAATTACGGAGTGAAGTTGACGAACTACGAAGGCAGCTGCACGAGCATCAGTTGTTGCTCGATCAGCGGCCCGGCGGTGCGCCGGCGACGCTAAAATCCGGCCGGCCCTCGAGCACCGCTGTAGGGGCGCTGGTGCTGCTGGTGCTGGTGATCGCCGCGATTGCCTTCTTCACGGGATATCTTCCGCGCCAGAAACAGGAGGCAACCATCGCGTCCGAAGTCGGCGCCCAGGAGCAGGCCGCTCCGCGCGTGATGGTCGTGACCGTCCAAACCTCCAAGGGTGGCGACCAGTTGGTCCTGCCCGGCGATATTCAACCGGTGACGGAGGCTCCCATTTTGGCGCGTTCCACCGGTTACATCAAGAATCGCCTGGTGGACATCGGCGACCGCGTGAAGGCCGGGCAATTGCTCGCCGAAATTGAAGCGCCGGAACTCGATCAGCAGGTGGAGCAGGCCGAAGCCGCGCTGAAACAGGCGCAGGCCAATTACGATCAAACCACGGCCAACTACGATCAGGGCAAATCGAATATGGATCTCGCTCGCGTCACGGCGCAGCGCTACGGCAACCTGGCGTCGCGCGGCGTGGTATCGCGCCAGGAGAACGATCAATATCAGGCGTCTTACAAATCGCAGCAGGCGCAACTAGCCTCGCTCGACAAAGGGATTGCCGCCGCCAAAAGCGCCGTGGCATCGTCCGACGCGAACCTTTCGCGGTTGCGGGAAATGCAGGCGTACAAGTTGGTGAAGGCTCCGTTTGCGGGCGTCATCACAGTGCGCAACATCGACACCGGCGCCCTGATCAATGCCGGCGCCACCTTGCTTTACCGCATCGCGCAGATCGACACGCTGCGAACCTACATAAATGTCCCGCAAGGGAGTGCCGATGCGGTGAAGGTGGGACAGACGGCCAAGCTCACGGTGACGAATCTGCCGGGGCGTGTTTTCCTGGGACGCGTGGCGCGCACCGCCAGTTCGCTCGATCCGGCGACACGCACGTTGCTGGTGGAAATCCAGGTGCCCAACAAGAGCGGCGACCTCTTACCCGGAATGTATTCGGACGTGGACTTAAACATTCCTAATGCAGAGCCGCCGGTTGTCATTCCGGCCGATGCGCTGATCGTGCGCTCGGATGGCACGCAGGTGGCTGTGCTGCGGCCCGACCAGACGGTCCACTATCAGAAGATCGAAATTGGGCGCGATTACGGCGATCATCTGGATCTCGCCGGCGGTTTGCATGCCGGGGATCGAGTGATTCTGCATCCGAACGATTCCATTCACGAGGGCGTCAAGGTTCAGCCGATGGCTGCGCCCGCGGCCGTGAAGGATTAACTCATTCTGCTATCTGGAGAAGCGCACGGAACGCACCGGCCTCACGGGCTTCACCCTGTGATCCGAACGTCGTTTCCCATGTCGTTTTCAATGTCGTTTTCAATGTGTTCCGCGTTTATCGTGCGCGATTTTTGAGGAGTTGAGCATGCCCCAACGTTTGATGAAACCATTTTGTGCCGTCTGTCTGTGCGCCGTTGCGGCGTCCCCCTGGATGGCCGCGCAATCTCCGAGCGCGCCGCCGGCTTCAAATAATGCCGCTCCACCGCGCGTCGTCTCGGATCCGGATGGCCTCGAGGGCTGGCGCCAGATCAAGCGGCCTTTCGTCGAAAAGAAGGTCGCGCCCGTGGACCTCACCAACACCTCGCGCGTGCACGATCTGATCCGCGCCGGCAACCTGTACTTGTCTCTTGCGGACGCCGTGGCGCTGGCCGTCGAAAATAATCTGGACGTCGAATTGCAGCGCTACGCTTTGCCCATGGCCGATACCGAAGTTGTGCGCGCGCAAGGCGGCGGCCAACTCCGCGGAGTCCTGTATACGCTGAACGAAACGCCCACCGGCATCGGAGGCCCGAATAGTCCGCTGGTGACGACGGCCGCGACGCAATCCACGCCGGGAACTTCGGTCGCGACCAACGCTTCTGAACTCGCGCTGCTCGGCGAGCCGCAAGTAAACTATTCGACGCAAGGGACCATTCCGCTCTCGGTCGGTTCGCAAATTCCCGTGTACGATCCCGCGATCACCGCTCAATACAACATCGAACATATGAACACGCCGCAGCTCAGCTCGACGCTGGCGCAGGCTGGCGATCTCGAGGCCAATATCCAAAACGCGAACGTCGGATACAACCAGGGATTCAGCACGGGCGCGAACGTGAGCCTCAGCTACACGAACCTGCGCGAAAGCAGCAACTCGCTGCAATACTTTTTCAATCCCTTTATCAACTCCGGTGTGGCGTTGAACGTCACGCAGCCGCTGCTGCGCGGCTTCGGACGCGAGCTGAATCGCCGCTTCATCCGCATCGCGGGCAACGAACAAAAAATCACCAGCCTCCTGTTCCGCCAGCAACTCATCGCCACCGTCTACGGCGTCGTCCGCCTCTATACCGATCTGGTGGCGCTGGCCGAAGACGTCAAGGTGAAGCAGGATACCTATGATTTCGCCAAGACGCTCCTCCAAAACACACAGGACAGCGTGACCGAGGGCACGCAGGCTCCCATCGAATTGACGCGCGCCCGCGCGCAGGTCTCCGCCACGCAGCAGGATCTGATCAACGCGCAGGGCTTGCTTGAGGAGCAGGAAGCGATTCTGAAAACCGTCATCACTCGTTTGGGTTTTGCGGATCCGGAAGTGCGCAGCGCGCGCCTCATTCCCACCGATCCTCTGAATATTCCCCCGAGCGACGAGACCCCTTCCATCGAGGAACTCCTCAACCAGGCTTACCGCCAGCGTCCGGATCTGGCGCAGGCCGGCTTGCAGACGGAGAACACGCGCATTAGCCTCGAAGGCAGCCGCAACGCTCTGCGTCCGGAACTGGATCTGGTGGGCACGGCACAGAGCAACGCCTTGGCCGGAGATCCGAATTTGCTGCTTGCCGGAGTTCCGGCGTCGGCATATGTGGGGGGATACGGCACGGCGCTGCAGCAAATATTTACGGTCAAGAATCCAACGATCGCCGTCGGATTGCAGCTCACTCTGCCGGTGCGCAATCGCGTCGCCCAATCAGACGCCGCGCGCGATGAGCTGCAGCTGCGGCAAACGCAGATCCGCGAACGGCAATTGCGCAATCAGGCGCAACTGGAAGTGGAAGACGCCGTGATCGGCATGCGCCGCGCGCGCGCCTCTTATGACGCCGCCGCCCAGACCCGCCAATTGCAGGAAGAATCGCTGGAAGCGGAGCAGATCAAATTCATGGAAGGCGCCTCGACCAGCTTTTTTGTCATCCAATATCAGAGCTACGTCGCGCAAGCGCGCTCCACCGAACTCGCCGCCAAAGGAGCCTATCTGAAGGCCAAAGCCGCTTTGCAGCGCGCCGTCGGATCGATCCTGGACGACAACGGAGTCAGTTTCGACATCGCAAGAAGTTCGCGCCATTAAGCACGCCGGAGCACCTTTCCCACAACTTGGTCGTGGGTCTGTTTTCGAGGTAGGTCAATTCGTAACGGGGCTTCCGATACGCTGTGCTAAACTCGTTCTAGAAGTGCATTTAACAGGAACGACGTGCGTTTAGCATGAGTTTTCGCCGTACATTACGTAGGAAGGTGCTTCGTGGCCTAGGTCCTTTAATGGGTCTGCTGGCCCTGGGATCTCCCCTATTTGCGGAGCCTGCCGCCTTGTGGGGACCCACCACTGCGGCGTCCGAGCGCCGCTTGCTGAAGGTGAGCCTGGCAACGGCCATGGCCACGGCAATGGCGACGGATTCCTCGCGTTTCCTGCACCCTCTGGTTACCTTATTAGGTCTGGCGGCTGCGCGATCTGCGGCGTCGAGCCAGCTTCAGGTTCGTCCCACTGCCCTTTTGAGCTGGGATGCTTTGCGCGGCAGCTCGCTGGGCCGATCGATCTGGATGGTCCGCGATCGGCGTTTCGTTTTGCAAGGTATTCGTTCCGGGCTCGAAGCTCCGTACTCTTCCCTGCTCCGCTGCTAGTGTTCCTTGGTTTCCCACTGCGTTGTTTTTGTCGAAGGCGTTTTTGCCAAAGCGATTTCCACCAAGGGCTACACTGGAGATGAACTATGTACGAGAACCTGCTCGCCAAAGTTTTTGGCACCAAGCACGAACGTGAAGTCAAAGTATTGCGTCCCATCGTCGCGGAGATCAACGCGATGGAATCCGAAATCCAGAAGCTGAACGACGAGCAACTGGCCGCGCAAACTATCAAATTCAAGGAACAACTGGCGCAAGGCGCGCCGCTCGACGATCTACTGGTCCCGGCTTTCGCCACGGTGCGCGAAGCGGGCCGGCGCTATCTCAACATGCGGCATTTCGATGTCCAGTTGATCGGCGGCGTGGTGCTGCATCGCGGCAAGATCGCCGAAATGAAAACCGGCGAAGGAAAAACGCTGGTGGCGACGCTGGCCGTTTATCTGAACGCGCTCGAAGGCAAGGGCGTGCATGTGGTCACGGTGAACGATTACCTGGCCAGGCGCGATTCCGAATGGATGGCGCGCATTTACCGCTCGCTCGGCATGAGCGTCGGCAACATCGTGCATGAGCTCAGCGATCAGGAACGCCAGGAGAGCTATCACTGCGACATCACCTACGGTACCAATAACGAATTCGGTTTCGACTATCTGCGCGACAATATGAAGTTCCGCATTTCCGATTGCGTGCAGCGCAAGTACGATGCCGTTTCGGTTCCCAGCGTTGACGGAAAAGGCCAACAACTGAAACTGCATCACTACGCGATCGTCGATGAAGTCGATTCCATTCTGATCGACGAAGCGCGCACACCGCTGATTATTTCCGGTCCAAGCGAAGAATCCACCGACAAGTATTACCGCATCAATCGCATTATTCCGCAGTTGGTTCGAGGCGAAGTGATCGAGGGCAAGGAAGCCGGCGTGAAGTGGACCACCGGCGATTACACGGTGGAAGAACGCACGAAGACCGTCGCGCTGACCGAAGAAGGCGTCTTGAAGGTGGAGCGACTGCTGAACCTGAGCAACCTATACGACGCCACCAATATGGAAATGAACCATCACGTGCAACAGGCCCTCAAGTCCAACGTGATGTTCCTGCGCGATCGCGACTACGTGGTCAAAGACGACGAGGTCATCATCGTCGACGAATTCACCGGCCGCCTGATGCCAGGACGCCGCTGGAGCGACGGACTGCATCAAGCGGTCGAAGCCAAGGAAGGCGTCAAGATCCAGCGCGAGAATCAAACGCTCGCCACCATCACCTTCCAGAACTACTTCCGCATGTACAAAAAGCTGGCCGGCATGACCGGAACGGCCGACACGGAAGCGGCGGAATTTTCAAACATTTACGGACTTGAAGTGGTGCAGATTCCTACGAATCGTCCGCTGATGCGCAAGGAGCTGGACGACATCGTCTATCGTACGGAAGAGGAAAAATTCCGCAACGCCGCTAAGGAAATCCAGGAACGGCACGCCACCGGACAGCCCGTGCTGGTGGGCACGGTATCGGTCGACAAATCGGAAAAACTATCGGGAATCCTCAAGAAAATGGGCGTGCGGCATGAAGTGCTGAACGCGAAGAATCACGAGCGCGAAGCGTTCCTGATCGCGCAGGCCGGACGCAAAAGCGTCGTCACCGTTTCCACCAACATGGCCGGACGAGGCACCGACATTTTGCTCGGCGGCAATCCGGAGTTCATGACGAAAGAACATTTTCGCAAGGAAAGCAAAGATCCCGACGTCCTGCAAACCTCCGCCGTGGGATCTCCGGAACGCGAAGAATGGGATCGCGTGTACGCGCGCTACAAAGAACAAACCGCGGGCGAGCACGATGACGTGGTCGGGCTCGGCGGCTTGCACATCGTGGGCACCGAACGCCACGAATCGCGGCGCATCGATAATCAGCTGCGTGGACGCGCCGGACGCCAGGGCGATCCCGGCAGCGCGCGCTTCTTTCTGTCTTTGCAGGATGACTTGATGCGCATCTTCGGCGGCCATAAGATGCAAAATCTGATGCTGCGGCTCGGCATGGAAGAAGATGTGCCGATCGAAAGCAAGCTCATCACCAAGCGCATCGCCGGCGCGCAGAAGGCGGTGGAAGCGCAGCACTTCGCTTCTCGCAAACACATTTTGGAATACGACGACGTGATGAACAAGCAGCGTCACGCCGTGTACAAAATGCGCCGCGCGCTGCTCGAAGGCGAGGATCAGAAAGACCACATCAAGGAAATCATTGAAGGAATTCTCAATTCCTACGTGGATCTGCGCTGCCCGGAAAAGACGCATCCCAGCCAATATGAATGGAACGGCCTGGAGACGGATGTCCTCAATCAATTCGGCGTGCGCATTCACACCGAAGAGCTGAAGGAATTGAGCCGCCGCGACATGGAAGCGCGGATTTACGATCAGCTGATCGCGCGCTATCAAGAGAAGGAAGACATGTTGAGCCCGGAGCTGCTGCGCGAAACCGAGCGCATGATCATGCTCAACGTCATCGACAACCAGTGGAAAGATCATCTGCTGTCGATGGATCACCTGAAGGAAGGCATCCAGCTTCGCGGCTACGGGCAAAAAGATCCGCTGATCGAATACAAGAAGGAATCGTACACGCTATTCCAGGACATGATGGATCGTATCGAGGACGAATCGATCCGCTTCCTGTTCTTCCTGCAGCGCGGTCCCGACGAATCGGCGGGCGTTCCGCAGAACGTGCCTCATCCCGAATTGTGGGAGGAAGAAGAGGACGAGGAGGCCGAGCCGGTCGGCGTCGGGAGCAGCATCACCAGCGCAGGCCCCAGCGAAGCGGAGCGGGCCGCGCAAGCAAATGCGCAAAAGGCCGCGCAGAATTCCGTGCTCGATCTGACGCGCAGCATCCAGCGCAAGAAGGAAAAGGAAATGGCCGCGCTGCAATTCGTCGGCGGCGAAGGACCGGTGGCCCAGCAGCCGGTGCTCGCCAAAGACAAGGGCGTCGGCCGTAACGATCCGTGCCCCTGCGGCAGCGGGAAAAAATACAAAAAATGCCACGGAGCATAAAAGAGGGGCCATGGGCCAGGGGCCAGACGCCAGGGTCCGCGCTCCTGCTCTGCCTCGCCCTCTCGCTACCGCTATCGGCGCAGGCCCCCATTTTCCCGGACCGGATCGGCGACTACGAGAAGAGTGCGCCGACCGTGCTTTCCACCCCCGAGCGGTTCCTCTACGAGGAATACGGCTTGGAAGCCACCGAGCAGGCGATTTACATATCCCCTGAAAAGAAGCGGTTCACCGCTACGGGCTGGCGTCTACACGATTCTACGGGCGCCATGGCCCTCTATCAGCTCCGGCGGCCCTCCGGAGCCACGCCGGCGAAATTCGCGCCCCTGGCGGTCAGCACGTCGGACGGGGTGATCTACGCCTACGGGAATTATGTCTTACAGTTTACCGGCGGCCAGCCGGAAAGCAAAGACATGAACGCTTTCTATAATCAGCTGCCAAAATTCGAGAATTCCCCGCTGCCACTGCTGAGCCAGTCCCTGCCGCCGGAGGATCTGGAACCGAATTCCGAGCGTTACATCGTCGGACCCGTGTCGTTACAGCGGTTCGCCCCGAGCATACCTCCGTCGGTGGCGGCGTTTCGCTTTGGGTCTGAGGGACAACTAGGGATGTATAAGACTCCCAAGGGTTTAATGAAGCTGGTGATCTTCAGCTACCCGGCCCCTGCCATGGCGCGGGACCAGTCTATTGAATTTCAGAAGATCGCCGGCGCGGTGGTGAAGCGATCCGGCCCGCTGGTGGCCGTTATTCTTTCGCCGCCGGATGCCGATGCGGCCGAAAGGCTGCTGGGAAAGATCAATTATCGCGCCCAAGTAACCGATACCGAGAAGGTTCCGGTCAATGAAATCAAGGGATTCGCGGGACAACTGGTCGGTATGTTCATCCTGGCGGGAATCGTCATCGTGTTGTGCATCGTGGCCGGTTTGGGCTTCGGCGGGATTCGCATCTTCCGCCGGAAAATTCTGAAACGGGAAGATCCGGACGCCATGACCGTGCTAAATATTCAATATTCGGTGCCGGTGCTTGACACGAAAAACGGCGCGGACGCTTCCGCCACGACGAACGAGCCGCCCAAGTAAGTAAACCTCGGAAATCCGCGCTGTTAGACGCAAAACGGGCGTCGGGAAACAGCCTTCCGGAAGCTTTCGGGGGTTTTGGGCCAGCGCGGGGCGATTTCTTTAAGGGCTTGGCGCTCAAGCAGATATCGGCGAATCGAAAAGCGCAAGTTTTTCCCTTGACTTAAAACGCCCGAAACCCTAATATCCAATCACAAACGGTTTTTGGCGGTTGCGTCCGCTGAAACTGATTCTCCCATGTACATCGCCCTGCCTGATAACAGGGTCGACGAAATGCTCACCTCCGGGTGGGCATTTTCGTTGTGCAGCGGTTTTACGGGGCAAGGATTTAGCTCAGCTTTTGGGATCCGGGGGTTCAAATCCTACGGTTCTCTGTGCTACCATCCGAACAGTGCCTAAGTGCCCCTCGCGGAGAGGTGGCTGAGTGGTCGAAAGCAGCGGTTTGCTAAACCGTCGTAGGTTGAAAAATCTACCGGGGGTTCGAATCCCCCCCTCTCCGCCATTTACAATCCACATCTTAAGCCAGTATCGGGTAGTGTCGGCCAACCGTCCTCCTTTTCTGAGAGAGAACTGGGGTTGACCGCTACGACGCTAGAGTCAAGCATG
>Ga0182030_10006852_pt1 | contig 23912 bp, 24 predicted proteins | sample 812S3MmetaG_FD_121299 | JGI IMG/M metagenome (GOLD analysis project Ga0182030, IMG submission 121299) | Permafrost microbial communities from Stordalen Mire, Sweden - 812S3M metaG (Illumina Assembly) | ecosystem: Environmental > Terrestrial > Soil > Wetlands > Permafrost | place: Sweden...
CCAGCTGGAGCGCGAGAACCTGATCGTGGCCGGCTGGCGGCTGATCCCGACCACCCCGGACGCCTGCGGTCCGGAGGCCCTGAAGACGCTGCCGCGCATCGAGCAGCTGTTCGTCAATTGCCGCGTTGCGGACATCGACGACCCCAGCTTCAACCGCAAGCTGTTCCTGGCGCGCCGGCGCGCCGAGAAGACGCTGGCGGCCGATCCGATGTTCTACGTGCCGAGCCTGTCGGCCAGCACCATCGTCTACAAGGGCATGGTGATGCCCGAGCACCTGGCCGAGTTCTACTTAGACCTCGCCGACCCGCGCCTCGAGGCTTCGGTGGCGGTGTTCCACCAGCGTTTTTCGACCAACACGCTGCCGCAGTGGCGCCTGGCGCACCCGTACCGCTATGTCGCGCATAACGGGGAGATCAACACCATCGAGGGCAACCGGCAGTGGGCGCTGGCGCGCGCACCCGTGCTGCGCTCCCCGGTGCTGCCGGATCTCACCGACATCATGCCGCTGGTGTCGCTGACCGGCTCGGACTCGCAGAGCCTGGACAACATGGTCGAGCTGCTGCTGATGGGCGGCCTGGATGTCATGCACGCGCTGCGGCTGCTGATCCCGCCGGCCTGGCAATCAGTCGATACGCTGGATGCCGACCTGCGCGCGTTCTATGAGTTTTATTCCGCGCACATGGAGCCGTGGGACGGACCTGCCGGCGTGGTGCTGACCGATGGGCGCTATGCGGCCTGTACGCTGGATCGTAACGGGCTGCGTCCGGCGCGCTTTGTGATCACCAAGAACCGCCACCTGACCATCGCCTCCGAGATCGGCGTCTGGGACTACAAGCCGGAAGACGTGGTGCGCAAGGGCAAGCTCGGGCCGGGTGAGATCGTGGCGCTGGACCTGCAGACCGGCACGCTGATGGAAACGCGTGATGTGGACGCGATGCTCAAGGCGCGCCACCCGTACAAGGCATGGCTCAAGAAGGGCGTGCGCTACCTGGAATCCGATCTGATCGACCCCAGGCTGGCCGCCGAGCCGATGGATCGCGATACGCTTGCGATCTTCCAGAAGATGTTCGGCATCACCGCCGAGGAGCGCGACGAGATCATTCGCGTGCTGGCCGAGGATGAGAGCGAGGCCGTCGGCTCGATGGGCGATGACACGCCGATGCCGGTGATGTCGCACAAGATCCGCTCGCTGTACGATTACTTCCGCCAGCAGTTTGCCCAGGTCACCAACCCGCCGATCGATCCATTGCGCGAATCGATCGTGATGTCGGTGTCGACCCAGATTGGCCCGGAGTGCAACGTGTTCGTGCCGCTGGCGGAACACGCGCGCCAGATCGTGCTCAACTCCCCGGTGCTCTCTCAAAGAAAGCTGCGTCAGATCCTCGCCTCCGAGGACGTGGTCGAGGCGAATGAGTTCCTGGACCTGCAGTACGAGCCCGAGGAGGGACTCAAGCGCGCGATCCTGCGCCTGTGCGATCAGGCCGAGGCCGCGGTGCGCGAGGGCAAGCTGGTGCTGCTGCTGTCCGACCGGTATCTACAGCAGGGCAAACTTCCGGTGCATGCGCTGCTCGCGACCGGCGCGGTGCACCACCGGCTGGTGGAGACCGGGCTGCGCTGCAAGTGCAACCTCTTGGTCGAGACCGGCACGGTGCGTGACTCGCACCACTTCGCCGCCCTCATCGGCTACGGCGCCACCGCGGTCTATCCGTACATGGCCTACCAGACGCTGTACGAGATGATGCGCAAGGGCCAGGTGAAGCTCGGCTCGCAGGAGCGGCGGGAACTGGGGCGCAGCTATCGGCGCGGTGTGCGCAAGGGGCTGTACAAGATCATGTCGAAGATGGGCATCTCGACCATCGCCAGCTATCGCGGTGCTCAGCTGTTCGAGATCGTGGGTTTATCAAGTGAAGTGGTGGAGCTGTGCTTCCGCCACACCACCAGTCGCATCGAAGGCGCGGATTTCGACGACCTGGAAGGGGATAACAAATACCTGGCGCTGCGAGCCTGGAACCCGCGCGTCGGCGTCGAGCAGGGCGGCATCTACAAGTACGTGCATGGCGGTGAATACCACATGTACAACCCGGACGTGGTCGGTGCACTGCAGGCCGCGGTGGTCTCGGGCGACTACGAGCACTACAAGCTGTACGCGCAACTGGTGAACGGCCGGCCGGCCTCGGCGCTGCGCGATCTTCTGGGACTGAAGGCCCGCGCACCGATTGCGATCGAGGAGGTCGAGTCCATCGAGGCGGTGCTCTCGCGCTTTGATGGCGCCGGCATGTCACTCGGAGCGCTCTCACCCGAGGCGCATGAATCACTCGCCATCGCGATGAACCGGCTGGGCGGGCGCTCCAACTCCGGGGAGGGCGGCGAGGATCCGGTGCGCTATGGCACGGAGAAGAATTCCAAGATCAAGCAAGTCGCATCCGGGCGTTTCGGTGTCACGCCCGAGTACCTGATCAATGCTGAGGTGCTGCAGATCAAGATCGCCCAGGGTGCCAAGCCCGGCGAGGGCGGACAGCTGCCCGGTCACAAGGTCAACGAGATGATCGCGCGGCTGCGCTTCGCACGCCCCGGCGTGGGTTTGATCTCCCCGCCGCCGCACCACGACATCTACTCGATCGAGGATCTGGCGCAGCTGATCTTCGACCTGAAGCAGGTCAACCCGAGCGCGCTGGTGTCGGTGAAGCTGGTGGCAGAACCGGGCGTGGGCACCGTGGCCGCAGGCGTGGCCAAGGCCTACGCCGACCTGATCACGATTTCAGGCCATGACGGTGGCACCGGCGCAAGTCCGCTGTCATCGATCAAGTACGCCGGCACGCCCTGGGAGCTGGGACTGGCCGAGACCCATCAGACGCTGCGCGCGAACGACATGCGCCATCGGGTGCGGGTGCAGACCGACGGGGGACTGAAGACCGGCTTGGATGTCATCAAGGCGGCGATCATCGGCGCCGAGAGCTTCGGCTTCGGCACCGCGCCGGTGGTGGCGCTGGGGTGCAAGTACCTTCGCATCTGCCACCTGAACAACTGCGCCACCGGGGTGGCGACCCAGCACCCGGTGCTGCGCTCGAAGTTCTTCATCGGCCAGCCCGAGATGATCATCAACTACTTCCGCTTCGTCGCCCAGGAGTGCCGCGAGCTGATGGCCTCGATCGGCGTGCGCAGCATCGCCGAGCTGATCGGACACACCGAGTACCTGGAAATCCTGCCGGGCGAGACCGCCAAGCAGCGCAAGCTCGACCTGGCACCGTTGCTGGCGGATCTGGCGCTGGTGTCCGACCGGCCGCAGTTCTGCGTCAATCCGTCCAATGCGCCGTTCGACAAGGGCGAGTTCGCCAAGCAGATGGTTTCCGACATGCTGCCTGCCATCGAGAAGAAATCGGGCGGTGAGTGGCATTACACGGTCAAGAACTACAACCGTTCCATCGGCGCGCGTCTGTCGGGCGAGATCGCGCGCCACTGGGGCAACTACGGCATGGCGGAGGCGCCGCTGAACGTGCATCTGACCGGCTCGATCGGCCAGAGCTTCGGCGTCTGGAACGCCGGCGGACTGCACATGTATCTGGAGGGTGATGCCAACGATTACGTCGGCAAGGGCATGGCCGGAGGGCGCCTGGTGCTAAAGCCGCCCGCCAACGCCAGCTACGTGGCGCGCGACACCATCATCATGGGTAACACCTGCCTGTACGGGGCCACCGGCGGGCAGCTGTTCGCGGCCGGCCAGGCCGGCGAGCGCTTCGCGGTGAGAAATTCAGGGGCGACCGCGGTGATCGAGGGCACCGGGGATCACTGCTGCGAGTACATGACCGGAGGCGTGGTGTGTGTGCTCGGGCGCACCGGGGTCAATTTCGGCGCCGGCTTTACCGGCGGCTTCGCCTACGTGCTCGACCAGGCGCATGACTTTGTCGATCGCTACAACCACGAGCTGATCGACATCCACCGGCTCACGCACGAGAGCATGGATGCGAATCTGCAGCACCTGCGCGAGCTGATCCAGATGCACGTGGCCGAGACCGGCAGCGTCTGGGGCGAGCAAATCCTGAACGATCTGCGCTCCTTCGTCGGCCACTTCTGGCTGGTCAAGCCCAAGGCGGCATCGATCGACTCGCTGATCGAAGATCTGCAGCGCGCGGCCTGACGCGCTTATCACCCACGCCATGGTCGACAAGACACTGCAGTTCCTGGAGTTCCCGCGCCGCGAGCCGGATAAAATCCCGGTCTCCGATCGCATCCAGGTATTTAACGAGATCTACGCAGCCTTCGATGCCGACGGCGCCTCGCAGCAGGCCGGCCGCTGCCTGTCGTGCGGCAATCCGTTCTGCGAATGGAAATGCCCGGTGCATAACTACATCCCGAACTGGTTGAACCTGATCAGTGCCGGCAAGCTGTTCGAGGCCGCCGAACTTTCGCACAAGACCAACTCGCTGCCGGAAGTGTGCGGCCGCATCTGTCCGCAGGATCGCCTCTGCGAGGGCGCCTGCACGCTCAATGATGGCCTGGGCGCGGTCACGATCGGCTCGATCGAGAAGTACATCACCGATGAGGCGATCAAGCAGGGCTGGCGTCCCGACATGTCGGGCGTGCGCGCCACCGACAAGCGCGTGGCGATCGTCGGCGCGGGGCCCGCGGGCTTAGGCTGCGCCGACATCCTGGTGCGTAACGGCGTGAAGCCTGTGGTCTACGACCGCTACCAGCGTATCGGTGGCCTTCTGACCTTCGGCATACCGCCGTTCAAGCTCGAGAAGCAGGTGGTGGAGATGCGCCGCGAGCTCATGGAAGGCATGGGGGTGGAATTCCGGCTCGGCGTGGACGTCGGCACCGACGTCTCGTTCGATGCACTGCTGTCCGAATACGATGCGGTGTTCCTAGGCATGGGAACCTATACCTCGGTCACCGGCGACTTTCCGGGCGAGGAGCTGCCCGGTGTGCACATCGCGCTGCCGTACCTGATCGCCAACATCAACCGCGAGCTCGGGCTGCCCGGCGCCGAAGAGCGCTTCGTGAATCTGGCCGGCAAGCGCGTGGTGGTGCTGGGCGGAGGCGACACCGGCATGGATTGCAATCGCACCGCGATCCGCCAGGGCGCGGAGTCCGTGACCTGCACCTACCGGCGCGATGAGGCCAACATGCCCGGCTCGCGCCGCGACTACAAGAACAGCAAGGAAGAGGGGGTCGAATTCCTGTTTAACCGCCAGCCGGTGGAGATCCTGGGTAAGCATCACGTCGACGGCGTGAAAGTGGTCAGCACCCGGTTGGGTCCGCCCGGACCGCGCGGGCGGCGGCTGACCGAGATCGTGCCCAACACCGAGCAGATCATTCCCGCCGATGCGCTGATCGTCGCCTTCGGCTTCAAGCCGAGCCCGCCCGACTGGTTCGAGCCGCACGACATTGGGCTGCATCCGGGCGGCCGGGTGCGCGTGAGCGCGTCCGCGACGCGCCCATTCCAGACCACCCATCCGAAGGTGTTCGCCGGCGGGGACATGGTGCGCGGCTCGGACCTGGTCGTGACCGCAGTATTCGAAGGCCGCGAGGCCGCGCGCGGGATTCTCGACTATCTGAATCTGAGCTGAGCCGCAGGCTCCGAGCGGCGTGCCGCCGAGGCGATCTGCGCCGGCGCATCCAGCCACTCATACAGTGATTCCCAGTGCGGCAGGTCCTCGGCGGTCTGGCGCGGGTTCATCTCATCCAGGCCCAGCCCCTGCTCCGCGGCGCGCACATAGTTCTGCGAGTCACGCAGCGTGGCCACGATCGGCACGCCGAGTGTGTCCAGGAATCGCAGCAGCGATTGCGAGCTCAGCGTATGGCGGCGCACGCGATTGGCGATGATTCCGAGGCGATTCTCGCGCCGGCGTATCTTCGCCACCAGCAGCAGGTTCTGAATGCAGCGCGAGCAGGCATGAATATCAATGTCGGACGGCAGCACCGGCACCAGGATCTTGTCGGCGCTGCGGGTCAGCTCGGGCATGTCGTGGGCCTCGAGCGCCGCCGGCGTATCGATGATTACGCGGCCGGTGTGGTTCGGTACCTGTAGCTCAAAGGCGTGCCGGGTGAGTGCCTCGCGCTCGTACACCGTGATCAGCTGGACGGGCGGCAGGGTGTCGTCGCGCTTTCGAACCCAATGCGAGGAGGAGCCCTGGACGTCATAGTCCATCAGCACCGGGTGCTCGCCCTGCACCGCGAAGTGGCTCGCCAGATGGGTGGCGACGGTTGTTTTGCCAGACCCGCCCTTCGGGTTCAGCACCACGATGCGCTGCATCAGAATTTCCGGGCTGCGGGGACATTATGTCGTGCATCAATGTACGCACCGGCCCTGCGCACCGCAAGCCGCGGGGGCGAGGGCTGGCCGAATGCCCCATGCTCAGCGCAGAGTTCGGCTGGCAGCCCCGACGATCGCGCCCTGATCGCGCTGCTGCACCAGCACCGCCACCGCGCTGGCATCGGGGGCCATGCTACTGAGCGGTATGCTGAATGTCCGGGGCTCCCCCTGCCAGCTGCCGAGGTTACGCACTGATCGCACGATATTGAAATCGTGCAGCTCGCGCCCCGCGTTCTCCCCGCGCGTCACTTTCGAGGTGGCTTCGGGCAGATAGCCCAGCAGCAGCACATCGCAGGGCGCCTGCGGGGGCTGTGCGGGGAGTGTGACCACCAGGTTAGCGCCGCGGATGACGATATCGAGCGGCACGCCGGGCTTTCTGCCGCCGGCGCTGCCGATGCCGGTACCGCCGCCGACCAGGTCACGCTGGCCATCGATCACCAGCTGCGGGGTGTAGATGCTGGGCAGCCGCAGCGTGTGCGCGTACTGGCGCTGCCGCAGCACCGCTTCGGGCAGTCCGAAGCGGTCGCGCCAGCCCAGCTCGTCCCAGTACTGCACGTGAAACGCGAGCGCGAGGATGTCGTCCTGCTTCGCAAGCCTGCCGATCTGCGCTTCCGCGGGCGGGCAGGAGCTGCAGCCCTCCGACGTATAGAGCTCCACCACGGTCGGGCGTGATTGCGCCGCGGCGAGGTGTGCTGCCAGCAGCAGCGCAAGGCCGCCGATGAGCGCGGGGCGGGCAGGTTTGAGAAAGACCGTCCGCTTCGATGAAATGCGCTTCATACGACTATCCCGGGTGCTCCGGCATCTTCGCCAACATCGCTTTCAGCACCTTCAGCAATTCACTCGCTCAATCCGACGCAATCTCTCTTAGACGCGTCGATGATTGTTGTTTCAATAGAGACTCAATAATATTAATAGGTCTAGATTGTGCCGTCGTTGTAACAGAAGTCGAAGCAGAGCTGGTCTCGGGGACCCGGCGCCCTGCACATCCCATCACTGATTTGGTCCGCCTAACGACGTGGTCCACTCAGTGCCCGTGCCGGCAGCAAGATCAACGCCCGGAGCAAGGCGAACACCCCCTCCATTGCAATTCCCACCACTCGGAATGGAATCGAGACCAGCCAGATCAGTGGCCACAGAATCAGCGCCAACAGTGCTAGAGGCCAGCACACGATCAGCAGCAACAGCCAGAGCAAGAAAGTCAGCAATCGCAATCAGGCCGCCGTCAGGCGCACCTTGCCCACCTGTTCCAAGTTCACGCGTTGTCGCGCCAGCCCTAAGTCGTACTGGTGCTGGAGGGCGAGCCAGCTTTCCGGCGATCGTCCCAGCGCCTTCGACAGCCGCAGCGCCATCTCCGGACTCACCGCACTACTGCCCTTGAGCACGCGACTCAGAGTAGACACCGCGACGCCGAGCTTGCCGGCCAGCTCGCGGCCGCTGATCCCGTTCGGCTGCAGATAGACCTCGTTGATGAACTCACCCGGATGCGGAGGATTGTGCATGGTCATCAGTGATAGTCCTCGTAATCCAGGACATAGGCATGCCCGTCCCGGAAATCAAACGTTAGGCGCCAATTGCCATTGACCCAGATCGACCAACGACCCTTTTCCTCGCCCTTCAGCGCATGCAGGCGAAATCCGGCAACGCTCATATCGTCCAGAACCTGCGCGGTATCGAGCGCCGCCAACTGCATGCGCAGCCGCTTGGCGTGATGCGGCTGAATCCCGGCCAGGCTCCCGGTCTCGTAAAACCGGCGCAGCCCTTTGTGCCGGAACGACTGAATCATGCCGCACTATAGCGCGTTGCGCATCACGCAACAACTGCCCATTCCCCTACCGTGCATCAGCAGCCGCGCTCCGGTCTCGTATCAATAGAAGTTCAATGTCTGGTGGAATGGTTATTATTGATCCATAAGGGATTCAATTTACCATTTACTTGAGCAATCGCACGCTTAGCGAGAATTGCTATATGTGCCGTCAAGAGTGCCACGTGAAACGGTCGAGCGCCCTGCCCGGCCTCCCCTTGATTTGCGTGCGAAAAGTGCCGGTAGGATTCCTCGGTAGTTGTAGCGGTCGACCTGGGATTTTGTAAACGCCCCAAGGACTTGCTGTTCGGCTTTTCCGCTGCGCTATCGTAGCCCGGTCCGGGGAGGATCAGAACATGAACGACTGGCAATCGGCGTGCCCTGGTGCGGCGGTCTCTGCCGCGCGATCTGAGCGCCTTTGAGATCGAGGCGTTCTTCACTTTCTACGATGCCGAACGGCACGGCATCGAAGAACGGCGCAGTCCTGCGCTCAAGCTTGCACTGGCGCTACAGATCGGTTTTCTGCGCATGACGGGACGTTTGCTCGAAGCGGTGCGCCCGGCGCTGATCGGTCGCATCGCTCCGACGCGCACCGAAGGGCTCAATCTGCGTGGCGTGTTACGGCGGCGCGCAAGGTTACACCGATCAGCGGGGAGGCTATCGCCGCCATCGCTCTACGGCAGCGCGACGTTGTGACCGCCTCGTGGCAGGACAGGTACTGAAGGCTCGATGGCGTAGTAGTCGCCGGCCTCGCTGGCGAAGATGTGGGCCGCAAGCTTCAGGCCCTGCGGCTTGTCGAGCGTGCCGGCCGCAATCGAGACGCGCTCGCCGCCGTCCTGCTCGAAGAACAGGCTCGAGCCGCACTCACTGCAGAAACCGCGCCGAAATCCGGGCACGGCGACATACCATTTGAGAGTCTGCTGCTTCACGAGCGTGAATTCCCGGCGCCGGCAGGCGGTGGCGGCCACGAAGTGGCCGCTGCTGCGCCGGCACTGGACGCAGTGGCAGGCAACGATGTCGCGCAGCTTCCCCAGTACCTGGTATCGCACCCCGCCGCACATGCAGCCGCCGGTGATCAGTTGTGTCATTGGGGGCGCCTCCGAAGCACTTGGCTGAATCATCGATTTGGCGTGCTGGCCGGATCGATCGGCACACAGTCGGTGCGGCCGGACAACGCACACTCCTGCAGCTGCGCCTGGCGTCGCAGTACATAGGTCAGCAGCAGGCCGCCGACGATCAGTAGCGCCACGATGAGCAGTCCGATGAGCGCCTTGCGGCGTGGATCGGGGGGTGGTGGGAGCTCGTTCATCGGAACGCCGGCAGCGTCTGCATGTCGTCCGGCGGTACCGGCTCCACCGCATAGCCGGCGCGGGTCCAGGCGCGCAGCCCGCCCCGGATGACCGCAATGCGAGCGCGTTTGCCGTCCTGGCTCATGCGCAGCTCGCGCGCCACGCGCGCGCTCGTGGCCTGCCGGGCACAGGTGCAGTACAGGTACACCGGCTGGTCTTCGGGGAGCTGCGCGCGGGATTGATTCAGGGCATGTGGCTCCAGCCGGCGCGAGCCGCGGATGCGTACCGCCCGCGGGTCGAAATAGCCGTGGCTGCGCACGTCGTAGATGTGGGCGCCCGATTGCAGCGCGTGCGCCGCCTCGGCCGGTTCTGCAAACTTCACCCGCGGCAATCTGCGCTCCTTCAACCACCACCACAGCTGCAACACGACGTAGGCTGCGATCAGAGCAATCACCGCCCAGCCCAGCACCTGGCTGGCCGCCTCGTAGCCGCGCGTGATCGTCGCCAGAGCGTTGCTGAACAGGTAGCCGACTCCCAAATAGGCGCCGATGTAGAGCAGCGTGCCGGCAAGATCCAGCGGCAGGAATTCGGCCACGCGCATGTTCATGCTGCCGGCCAGCGGCGCTGCCATCGTGCCGACGCCGGGAATGAATTTAGAGATCACCAGCAGCGCTCGCCCGCGCCGATAGAACGAATCCGCCGAACGCAGGATGCACGATTCCGGGTTCAGTGAAATCCGGCATAGCGCGCCGAGCAGCCACCACCCGGTGTAGCGGCCGAGCAGGTACATCAGCGTGTCGGCGGCCAGCATCGCCGCCACCGAGCCGCCCAGCACATACGACAGCTGCAACAATCCGCGGGCGCTTGCGGCCCCGGCGATCAGCAGCGCCAGCGCCGCAGGGATCGGTAATCCGATCGCCTCCAGGAATATAGCGCCCAGCAGAATCGCATAGCCGTGCAGAGCAATGGCGCCGGTCCAGGAATGCATGGCGCAGTCTTGCCCCTACTCGGATCCGGCGCCAACCGCGACCCAGGCCAGATCGGCATTGGACACCGACTCGAGCTTGAAACCCTTCGCCGCCGCCGTCATGCGCGTCAGCGCCTCTCCGATCGGCATCGCCGGCGCGCTATCGCCGCGCTTCTGGAGCTTGAAGCGCACCGGGTTGATGCGCGCCACCACGTAATTGCGCAGGTACGGCGACTTGAAGCCGCGCGCGGCAAGGGCGGCGATGATCCTTTTCACCTCCGCATCGATCGCCTGCAGGCGGGCGGCATAGCCTTCGCGCTCGCGCAGGCTGGCGGACAGGGTACGCGTGCTGAAGCGGTCGATCTTGCGCAGCAGCGGGCTGTAGGCGCCGCCGGCGAAACGCGGCAGCCGCTCGTAGAGGATGCCGAGCGTGAGCAGCTCTGCGGCTTCGAACTGTGCCGCAAATTGCGTCTCCTTGGCGCTCGGTTGCGCGCGCGCCAGGCTGCGCGCCATACGGATCACCTCCAGGCTGCGATCCTTGAGGTTGTGCGCCTTCTCGGTATTGAGCGCCAGGATGCGATAGGCGAGTGTCGCGTCGGGCGACACCAGTACCGAGACCTGCTGCAGGCCGAGTATCTTGGCGGCCGCCAGGCGATGGCGCCCGTTCGGGGTCCAGAAGTTATTGTCATCGCCCAGCACGACGATCAGCGGGTCGAGAAACGCCCCGGCCTCATCGATTTTCTCCGACAGCCGCTTGGTGTGCGTCGGCGACAGATCGCGCTGGAACGGGGTGGGCTGGATCGTGCGATACGGCAGCGTCGCCAGCACCAGCGCGCGACCGCCGAGCGGATCGCGGTAGGTGCCGATTGCGACCCCCTCGGCCGCTCGGATGCGCTCGACCAGAGCGCGGATATCGTCATGATCGGCTGCCAGCGCAATCTCGGCGGCGGCCAGGCCGCGCACTTTGGCGGACGGCTTGAGCTTGCGACCGGAGCTGGCCCGCCGCGCCGAGGGTTTTCGGGGCGGGCGGCGGGCGGGGCGTTTAGCGGTGCGGGTGGCCATGGGCGGCCATTTTACTGGTATCAGGCAGGCGCTGAGGGCCGCCGCAACGGCAATTCAGGCCAGCAGCCAGTTCATCAGCTGCCGGCCGGATTTCGATGCCGTCCATGGGGCTCCCCGCTCGTTGAAACCTGATTGAACAGCGCGTTGATGCGTCAAAAGCTGCCTACGCGCGGACGCACAATGGGCCGACACGGCGGCGCCCCACCAGTGAGTTGCGCGACGGAAATGGAGCACGAACGCCCATGGCGAGGGATAATACTCTCATGCCGCTCTCGTTCCGGCGACTGCGCACGTGCGGCCGGGTTCGATGATCACCTGATGAAACCGGTCGAGTGGCTGGAGCTCAAACGGGCACTGGCTGGCCTCTTGAGCACTGAAACGGAGCGCTGAGCATGGGTGCGACGAGTCGTCCCGAGGTTTTACGTGTCGGTGTCGGCGGACCGGTCGGCTCGGGCAAGACCGCGCTGGTGGATCTGCTGTGCAAGCGCCTGCGCGACCGGCTCGATATCGCGGTGGTCACCAACGATATCTATACGCGCGAGGACGCTGAATTCCTGATCCGCAGCCAGGCGCTGCCGGCCGAGCGCATCCGCGGGGTGGAGACCGGCGGTTGTCCGCACACCGCGATCCGCGAGGACGCGTCGATGAATCTTGCGGCGATCGACGGGCTGATGCGTGAATTTTCCAACCTCGACATGATCATCGTCGAGAGCGGCGGCGACAACCTGGCCGCAACGTTCAGCCCGGAACTCTCGGACCTAACGCTGTATGTGATCGATGTCGCCGCCGGCGACAAGATCCCGCGCAAGGGGGGTCCGGGGATCATCCGCTCGGACCTGCTGATCATCAACAAGATCGATCTGGCGCCGCACGTCGGCGCCTCCCTGGAAGTTATGGATCGGGATGCCCGCAAGATGCGCGGCGAGCGCCCGTTCGTGTTCACGAACCTGAAGACCGGTCAGGGGCTGGATACGGTGATCGAATTTATTCTGCGCGAGGGCATGCTGAGTGCCGATAGCATCATGGCCTAAAGCGGTGCCACTGGTATGGCAATGTCGCAGGTAAAGACGCCAGTTATCGGATCGAAGGTGGCGTCCGGCGGGTAGTACTCCAAGAACGGTCGTGCGTCGAGCTGCATGCCGCTACCGGGCAACCACTGTCGCAACATCGCTTCCCATACGCCACCAATTTCATCTACCGTGCCGCGAAAAGCCGTAACCGCGTACTGCCCGCCGGGAATGGTTGTCGCCTGCGAGTCACCCGGCACCACGATCTTGCCGCGCACTTCCACGGCGGCGTCGTAGCGGCATTGGTCCGGTGCGGTAATCGTCGGGTCATCCAGGCTTATCCCATACCGAGGTTGACCCAGTTGGTCGTTAGCCAGCATCCACGGATACACCGTTCGTTGCCAAAACTCGGAAAGTGGCTTGCCGTACGGTCCGACATGGCGCAGGTAGCTCACTTTGACGGGCTTTCTATCAATGACTTTGACTTTCATGGCAGCTGCTGTTGAAAGGGTGCTGACATTGTCGGCACCAGCTGCCCCGGCGATCTGATCTGGATTGCGCAGTACCTCACCAGCATTGCGCTGTTTCGCAATTGAATCCCGCCATGCCGAAGCCGTGCAGCCGAATCGCACTTTGAATGCCCTGGCGAACGCTTCAGCTGAACCAAACCCCACTGACATGGCGACTTCGAATATCGACAATCTGGGCTGCCCTGCGAGCCGTGTGGCGGCCGTCTCCACGCGCCGTCTACGTAGGTAGTCGCCGAGAGTCTCGCCGCTCCATGAAAAGAACACCCGGTGAAAATGGAAGGAGGAGAAATGGGCCACGCGGGCCAAGGCGATTAAATCGAGTTCCTGATCGAGGTGTCTGTCGATGTAGTCGAGTACCCGGTGCATCCGCGCCGAATATTCAGCGCGGTTGGCTCTCCTGGTCACAGCGACTCACCCCCCACCAATACAGTTTCGCGTGGTCAGTTTGTAATCTCCGGTTCAACGAGTCTGGCGAGATTCTCCAGCGATTGCTGCCAGCCGAGAAAGCAAGCCTCCACTGGGATGACGTCCGGCAAGCCGTCCTGAACGATGTTGACGTCGGTGCCAACAGACACTTTCTTCAAGGTGACAGTGACCTCAATTTCTCCAGGCAAATGCGGGTTATCGAACTTGTCCGTGTAGCGCAGACGTTGATAGGGCACCAACTCGCGATATTCCCCGCCGAACGACTGGCTCGATCCCGTGGTGAAGTTGGTGAACGACATCTTGTAGCTACCGCCGACCTTCGCGTCCATGTGATGGACTTTGCCGGTAAAGCCATTGGGCGGCAGCCATTTCGCCATGGCATCGGGTTCGATGAAAGCTCGATAGACCTTCTCTGGTTTGGCGGCCAGGACGCGATGCAAGACAACGGTGTTTTTTACCGCCACGATTACCATTTCTCCTAGCGCTGTGTGTTAAGCCATTGAGTGAAAAAGGTCCCGCAGATACTGGCGTCAGTGGCCCGCCGATCCCGCATTGACCTCGATCTCGTTCACGACCTTGGTGACTCCGGGTACGTTGCGCGCGATCTGCGTGGCCTCATCCCGGACTGACGGGTCAAAAGTGAGCGCGCTGATGTAGGCGGTGCCGTTGCGGACCTGAACTGCCAGTCCGATGTAAAGATGCAAGCGATCTGCCTCGAGCGCCGCGTACAACCGATCCGCGGTAGCCGTATCCGCCTGCACCTGCTGCGCAGATTCAGGGGGTATGGACGCGCAGCCGAGTGCGAACGTCATCGCCGCCATCGCGGCGATCGCCCAATGCTCAGCGCTGCGGCGCGGATTGAGCGCTCTCACGAGCATGCGCCCCGCTCGCAGGTCTCGGAAGGTGATTTCCCTGGGCATTGAGCGAGTCGCGCTGGTTACATTGCACCCAGCGCTCTGATCTCGGTGACTTGAATGGATGATTGCGGAATTTGTAAGTGCGGATGATGTTCGAAGGCCTTTGCCGCAATGTCATGCGAGTCGGCCTCGACGATTGAATACAACATGATGTCGTTGCTGGTGTCAGACAAGCCGCTTGACGTGATGCTCTTCGTCTTCCCGGCTGCCTCTGTAATGGAAAGCATGGGCGCGTGATCCCGCATCCATTGTTGCCATTCGGAGCGCATTTTCTGCTCGGCCGCCTGCTTCGTTGCAGGATCGGTCTTCGCCCAGTCTGCCAGGACTTTTGCGGGCGCGAGATATAAAGCCAGAAATCTCTTCTGCGGCGAGGTAGTCATGATTTTTCCTTTTTCGTGGCCTGCGGTAATTGTTTGAACAGCACTTTGAGATATCGACGCAGATGCTCAAGACTTTCGCGTATCGTCTTGGGACTCTGTTTCGCCTTTGCAAAAATGAAGGAACCTTGCAAAACGCTCTGTATGAAGTAGCCGACGCTCTCGGCGCTCCAAGTCGCGCGCGGTGCGTATCGCTGCTTGGCTGCCTCGATATCCCGGGTCAGCTCCGCGATGTGCGAGGACAATCCTCGCTCGCAAGCGGCGCGGATATCCGGATGAGTGTCGTAAGTCTCCTGAACCAATGTGCCCAATAGGCACGTGTAGTCCTGAGCTGCGCCCGTGAGGATGGCCCCGCGAAACTCGACATAACCGAGGATTCTCTGCAGCGGGTCCTTTGCCTGCTGGTAGGCAGCGCCGGCGAACAAGCCGCGAGTCATCGACCCCCAATGCTCAACCGCTGCCAGAGCGAGTTCGTCCTTGCTCTTGAAGTGGTGGAAGAAACTTCCCTTGGTGACTCCAGCATTCTGACAGATGTCATCCACCGTGGTGGCCGCATAGCCCTTGGCTCGGACCACCTGCAGCGCGGCGTCCAGCAGTTTCGTCTTGGACTCATGCCGGGATGGCGTTGTCATGGTTGCCTGTTAAAGACCAACTAGTCGGTATGGTACCGACCACACGGTATGGAGTCAACACGACTGGACCTCACAGGCGTTGACCGCGTTTTGGCTGGTGGATTCGATCAGCGCCACCGGCTGCGCGTGTCACATGAGGTACGCCGCTGGTGATTCTCATTGCTGCGCGGCTCCCCCATAATGCGAATCTGACCTTGCAGCGCCGCGCCGGTACCTGTCCGAGCCCGTGGCGCGTGTGTTCTGCCGTGGACGTAATGCTCACAGACAGCGCCCGTGCGCCAATGGCATCTTTGGCGACCCAGAAATCTCCGCTCGGCGACCACAGCTACGTTCTGTCACAGGATGTGGTGCATGTGTGGCGCATTCCGGTGGCGGCGAGCGCGGCGCAACTGAGTGAATTCAGCTACTTGCTGAGCGAGACGGAACGGCAGCGGGCTAGCCGCTTCGTGCAGGAGGCGGACCGGGCGCGATTCCAGCTCGGCCGCGCAGCCACGCGAGCGCTGCTGTCGAGGTACCTTGCGCGCCCGGCGGCCGCGATTGGCCTCGTGGCCGATGCGCACGGCAAGCTGCGGATGCAGACGGCGCCAGCAGCGGACCAGCCGCTGATCCATTTCAATCTGAGTCATTCCGGCGACTGGGTAGTGCTCGCGTTCAGCCGCACGTGTGCGCTCGGCATCGACGTCGAGGCGATCGCCGAGCGCGCCGTCAGCACCGATCTGATCGCCTACGTGATGAGCGAGCATGAGCAACAGGGTCTGCAGTCGTTGCCCGCACAGCGCCAGCGCGCCGCGTTCTTCAAGTGCTGGACCTCGAAGGAGGCTTTCATCAAGGGCTGCGGCATCGGACTGAGGGCGGCGCTGAAGCAAATTGAAGTGTGCGTCGATCCGCAGCAGCCGGCGAGGCTGATCGGCGCGCCGGCCGTGCTGCGCCCGGATGAGTGGTCGCTGCATACGCTCGCGATCCCGCAAGGCTACGCGGCGACGCTGGCGGTAGCTGCAGCCCGGGTGCAGATCATCGACATCGCCATCGACAGCTGGCGCGATATCGCCCCGGTAGTCCGGTAGTGGATCCGATGCAGCTCGAGGCCGCTAAGAGGCCGGCAGTCGGCGCGAGCGCGACTGCCGACCGCATCGTCTTCAGCGTGATCCTGGCGATCAGCTTCTGTCACCTGCTGAACGACATGATGCAGTCGCTGCTACCGGCGATCTATCCGGACATCAAGGCGAACCTGGGACTGAACTTCGGCCAGATTGGCATCATCACGCTGGTCTATCAGATGACCGCCTCGATCCTGCAGCCGCTGGTCGGCCTGTATGCCGATCGGCGCCCGACGCCGCTGGCGTTGCCCGGCGGCACGCTGTTTTCGCTCGTAGGGCTGCTGGTGCTCTCAATCGCGCACAGCTATCTGATCCTGCTCGCCGGTGCGGCGCTGCTCGGCGTCGGCTCCTCGGTGTTCCACCCGGAATCCTCGCGCGTCGCGCGCATGGCCTCGGGCGGGCGGTACGGCCTGGCGCAGTCGCTGTTCCAGGTCGGCGGCAACAGCGGCCAGGCGCTCGGCCCGCTGGCCGCCGCCCTGGTGGTGGTGCGCTGGGGGCAGTCGAGCGTGGCGTTCTTCGCGCTGCTGCTGCTGCTGTCGACCGCGGTGCTGTGGAACGTCGCGCGCTGGTACAAACATCACGGCCTGGCGCGCCTGCACCGCGGCGCCAGCCTGCGCTCAGCGCACCCGAGGTTGCCGCGCGCGGCGGTGATACGCGGCATCGCCATACTGCTGCTGCTGATCTTCTCGAAATATGTCTATCTGACCAGCCTGACCAGTTACTACACGTTCTATCTGATCGAGCATTTCGGGCTGACAGTGAAGTCAGCGCAGCTGCACCTGTTTTTATTCCTGACGGCGATCGCGCTCGGCACAATCGTTGGAGGCGCGATCGGCGATCGCATCGGCCGCAAGCCGGTGATCTGGATCTCGATTCTGGGCGCGCTGCCGTTCACGCTGCTGCTGCCGTATGCGAGCCTGTTCTGGACCGGGCCGCTGACCGTGATCATCGGGCTGGTGCTGGCCTCGGCGTTTCCGGCCATCCTGGTGTACGCGCAGGAACTGGTGCCAGGCAAAGTCGGCATGATCTCGGGGCTGTTCTTTGGCCTGGCCTTCGGTGCCGGCGGCATTGGCGCAGCATGGCTCGGCGCGCTCGCCGACAGTACCAGCCTCGAGTTTGTCTATCGGCTGTGCGCGTACCTGCCGCTGATCGGACTGCTGGCCGTGGCGCTGCCGGATGCCGAGCGAGGGCTGCCGAGGCCGAGCAAACCAACGCCCTGATCAGGACACGACGGGGCTTACGGAAAGCGCTATTTCCAAGCGGCTATCGCCGCAGCGTCCCATTCCTGGACAATGCGCGGGTCGACGTTGAAGTTGCTGTAGCGGATCCAGGTGGGCCGCACGCGCCAATAGACCAGTCCAGGCCAGGTCAGCCGGGTGGGGCCGTCGCGATAACGTTCGAAATAATAGGCCTGGACGCCGGGCAGCTCGGCCTCGGTGGGAGCCTGCGCTATGCCTTCGTATTGCACGGTGCGTTCGTGGTCGGCGCCGATAACGAAGGCCACACGGGGATTCTTCACTAGGTTTTGATGCTTGCGCGACTGGGTCACCGTATCAAAAAGGAGCTCCCACCGGTCCGTGATGGCGACATAGATAACTGCCGCCTGTGGGGCCCCTTGAGGACTCACAGTTGCCTCCATGGCCCAGGGCTGGGAGCGCATGAAGGACAGCAGCTCGCTTGGCGTGAGGGGATGATGATGTTCGACCATAGGGGAATTGTGCCTGATAGCGAGCCCCCTGGCAGTCGTGGAAAACCGCAGTCGAGGTGCTCGGGCTAGTTCACGCCATTCAAACGCTAGCGCGGCTTTTTACCCACACCCGAGCGGCGAGCGGCCGATTTCGGACGCCTTGTGGTAGTCACGCTCTTCGGGGCCGAGGACAGAATGAGCTGGCGCGCAGCTCGCAGGAGCGCCTTCAGATCGGGTGGCGTGATCTTTGACAAACGCACCAGCACGGTGGGGTGCGGCGCGTAATGATCAGTGATGTAGTAGATATCGGGATGCTGCCGAAGCAGCTGCGCACGATGTTCGAGATCGATATGCACGACGAGGCTATCTGCTTCGGCGGACTTGTTAGTGGGGATGCAGGCTACTAGATTGCCACCCAGTTTCAGCGCGGGGGAACCATACGCGGTGCCATCGACGACATCGGGCAAGGCAAGAGCAAGCTTCCTCACGGTCTCGAAGGTGAGCATTCCCATGGCGCTCTCCGCGCTGCGCAAAGAGATCTATTATGGACCGGGCCATTGGAATTCAAATCACAAGCTGGCTGCGGTGAGAGGCCCAAATAGACCGTGAACGGGAAGCTCATTCGAACGTCTCTGGCTTGTTGACTGAGTGGGCCAGTTCGGTCCGTCCATCGGTAGCTCAGCCGATAAGTCGGCCCTACGGCAGCGCGCGCGCCACGGCGGCAGTCGAGAGCGCCGGACCTGGCAGCCGGATCGCCATGCTGGGCTGAGCGCCGGACGGGCCAAATTCGCTGCGGCCAACGTTCCAGGTGACCCTCTGTCCAAATTCGACGCGTATATCCGAATAGCGCCGCACCTGCAGATCCACGATATCGCGCTGGTGTGACATCAGCGTGGGCACTCCGGCCGCTTGCATCGGGGCCGCCTGTTGCAGCCGCAGCCCGTAGATGCGGCCGGCGCCATGGGCGCCGATCGGCTGGCTCAGATACAGCATCATCACCCGCCCGTGAGTGCCCGCTACTATTCCTGGCTGATCGGCCGCGCAATAGCCGGTTGAGCCGCCCAGCAGCGCAACGAACAGCAGCACTTGCCTCGCCGCCCGATTGCGCCTGTAACCCGCCACACGATGTCCTGATCCGAACATGCGAATCAGTATGCGCGGGGGACCGTAAGCCGGCTCTCAAGTCACCATAAAATGGCCGCCGACCCAGCCGGATGTGACGGCATCGGCGCTCCACGCACACAAGCTCGCCGTTATGGTAAATGTGTCTTCAGGCGCTCTGGCTGGAGGGTTCCAGGTCGCCGCCATGTTCGGCTTCGATCTCGTGCGCGCTCAACGGCGCCGTCCTGAGCTTGGAGCAGCCGGCCATAAGCGCCGCGATCACCACGTAGCTGATCGCGACCAGCGGCGACTGACCGATGCCGATCGCCTCACTGTGCATCAGGCCGAAGAAGGTCAGCACCGCGGCGCCGACCGCAAAGCCTGCGGCCTTGAAGAATTCGCGTTCGATCGCGCATACCGCGATCGCCGCCAGCATCAATCCGCCCAGCGTCGCACCGCTCCCCAGTACCGACAGGCCGTGGTAGAGCACGCCCTGGTCGCTGAGCTTGTCCAGTCCCACGGCGCTGGCCGAGGTGCCGGCCGCGCCGAGCGCGCCATCGATCTGGTTCTTGGTCCAGGAGGCAAGATTCGGCAGTACCGCCAGAATGATCGCCGGCGCGTGCCGGCGCGGGGTTTCCTGGAACGCCTGGGCGCCAATCAGCATGCCGATGTAGACCAGGATCGGCAGTATCGCGACCACCGGAATCAGCGCCATCATCAACGAGATCACGCCGAACCAGGCGAGCACGATCACCGCGACGCCGGTCGCGGCCGAATAGCCGATGCGTCCGCCCATCGCCTTCCACCCGGGATGGCCGATATACACGGCATTGATGAACGGGTTACCCATCATGCAGCCGATGAAACTCACGACGCCGTCGGCGGTCAGCACGCGCGTGGTCGGAAAGCTGTCGCCGGCGGCGGAGGCGCTCTCCACGTTGTCGAGCGCCTCCACCAGGTCGTAGATGCCGAACGGAATCGCGGTCACCAGGATGATGCCGAAATACTCAAAGCCCGAGAACACGTGGCCGAACGCGGGCAGCGGCAAGGAGAAGCCGAAGTTTGCGACCGAGGCGGTGAGATTCGCAACGCTCATGCCGCCGATGCCGTAGCCCAACGCGGTCGATCCCCAGGCGATCAGCATGCCGACCGCGATCGCGACCAGGCCAGCGGGAATGCCCTTGAAGTAGCGCACGCCGCCAAACCAGCTGGTGATGATGATCGCGAAGCACACCAGGCCGATCAGCGGGGTGCCGAATACCTGGAACGCCGGGCGCAGGGAAATAAACGTGATCGAGACGCCCGCCAGCGTTCCGAGCAGGGCGGCGCGTGGGGTGATGCGGCGTACCACCGGTCCGATGAAGCCACCGATCATCAGCACGAAGCTTTGGATAAACACCCAGGTGAGCCCTGCTTCCCAACCCTTCACCGGATCGCCGGTCTTGAGCACGATCGGCAGCATCACCACGAAGGTGACCACGAACATATGCGGCACGCTGATTCCCGAGGGTAGCGCGCACACATCCGTGCGGCCGGTCCTGGCCGCCAGGCGGTAGGCGAGCCAGGCGTAGTACAGCGTCGACAGGCACAGCATCAGGCCGGTGGCCGGCAGGATGCGGCCATAGATGAGCGCGTCAGGCATCTTCAGCACGAATTTCAGCAGCCCGGTAAGGGTCAGCAGATTGACCAGGATGTTGGTGCCGAAGCCGAAGAATGCATTCCAGTCCCCGGCGACCCACAATTTTGGCTTGGCTGTTGTCATGGCGGTGCTTGCTCCCTTGTTATGCGATGTCTTAATGCGCTGATTTATGCGCTGAGTCGATAGGCTTGCTGTTCGCCCAGGGCGCGCAGGATGCGGTTCGAATCCGACACCCAGCCGAAGATGCCGCCCTGGGCGGAGATCATGCGCAGGCCGACTTCGTGAAATTCCGGAAAATATGAGCCGCAGCAATCGGCCGGCACGATGCAGCGGAAGCCGCGATCGTTGGCCTCGCGCACCGTGGTGTGGACACACACCTCGGTGGTGACGCCGCACACGATCAGCGTCTCGATGCCGCGATTGGCAAGGATGGTGTGCAGGTCGGTGGCGTAGAACGCACCCTTGCCGGGCTTGTCGATCACCGGCTCGCCGGGCTGCGGATACAGTTCGCGCACGATATCGTGCCCGGGCTCGCCGCGGATCAGGATGCGCCCCATCGGACCGGCGTCACCGATGCGCTTCGACGGCGTGCCGCGCTCGACCTTGGCGCGCGGCGCATCGGCCATATCCGGCCGGTGCCCTTCGCGCGTGTGGATCACCAGCAGCCCGTGCTTGCGGGCGCCGGCCAGCAACGCCTTGCACGGGCCGATGCAGCGCGTGAGCTGCGCGAGGTCGTTGCCGAGCGAGGCGCCGAAACCGCCGGGCTCGAGAAAGTCGCGCTGCATGTCGATGATGATGAGCGCAGTGCGATCCGGATCGATCGGCACGGGACCTGGCTCGGCTTCGACGCTGATCATCGGGCGGCTCGCTTATCTGTTTTTGCAAATCAGCGAAGCAAGAACCGGACCAGCGCGCCGTGAGCTTGGCGCCGGGGCGCCGGATGACGAGTGCGGAGCGACGCAAGTGCATCGCAAGCTTGGATTTTTCCGCGCAGCACCCCGGACGGCAATCGCGGCCGCGGTGCCGGCAGGTGCGGTGCGGCGCGCCCGCAGACGGTGCAGCGCGGCGCGCTAGCGCGCGCTTTGCGACAGGCTCACGTGCGCGACCGCGATCTTCCAGCCCGCCGCGGTGCGCACCCAGGTCTGGGTCTGGCGGCCCAGCGCGCCGGCCGCCGGATCGGTAAATTCAGCGCTCACGCAGGCGATGTCATCGCCGTAGGCGGTCACGACGCTGCGCAGCAGGCGTCGCTGGGGGTGCACGGCGGCAGCAGTACGGCGCCAGGCGGCAATGGCCTCAATGCCGTATTGCTGCTCGGCCAGCCCGTAGCGAATGGCGTCGGGTGAGGACAGAAAGAAATCGTTGAGCGCCTCGATGTCGTGGCGCGCCAGCGCCCGCTCGTATTGTTCGAAGGCGGCTTGGACCTCGCGCGCAACGTGCGCCGGATCGCGCCCGGCCCCGCGAGCACTAGCGTCTGGCGTCAACGCGCACCGTCACGTGAGCGCGGCCAGCAGCGCCGCACTCGGGGCGACCGCCCCGAACACGCCGCCCTGCATCTTGACCATCTTCAGCGCCGCCAGGTGATTGCCATGGTCGGTCGCGCCGCAGCAGTCCTCGAGCAGCAGGCATTCAAAGCCGCGATCGTTGGCCTCGCGCATGGTGGTGTGGACACACACGTCGGTGGTGATGCCGGTCAGCACCAGGTTGCGGATGCCGCGAGTACGCAGGATCAGCTCCAGGTCCGTGGCGCAAAAGGACCCCTTACCGGGCTTGTCGATGATGGGCTCTGCGGGCTCGGGGGCGAGTTCGGGAATGATCTGCCAGCCGGCCTCGCCACGCACCAGGATCCTGCCGCAGGGGCCCTCATCGCCGATGCCGGCACCGATCTGGCGCGAGCGCCAGCGTTTGTTGTCCGGCAGATCCGACAGGTCGGTGCGATGTCCCTCGCGCGTATGGATGATATGCAGGCCGCATTCGCGCGCCCGCCGCAGCACGCGCCGGATCGGCTCGATCGGTGCGCGCGTCAGCGACAGATCGTAGCCCATCTTGTCCACATAGCCGCCGATGCCGCAGAAGTCGATCTGCATGTCGATGATCACCAGCGCCGTGTCGGGGCCGGAAAAGCCGCCGTCGTAGGGCCAGGCGTACGGCTCGGATGCGATCGAGGTAAAGCTCATCGAGTAAGGCTCATCGCGCCAGTCTAGCCGGTGAGCGTGCGCACCGCCGCGCCGGCGGCGGCGGCGCGGTTTTCGACCCCGAGCTTGACGAAGATCTGCTCCAGGTGCTTGTTGACGGTGCGCGGGCTGATGTTGAGGATCTCGCCGATGTCGCGGTTCGGCTTGCCGCGACTGAGCCACAGCAGCACTTCGGCTTCGCGCGCGGTAAGCGCGTAGGCGCGCTGCAACAGCGCCTGATCGCCATCGGTGTTGGCGGTCTCGGCCAGCCGGAACAGCAGCTCGTCGGGTCCCAGCGGGCTCAGCAGTGAACACTCGAGCCGCCGGCCGCCGATCTCGACCTGGCAGCGGGCCGGGGCCAGCGGCTCGCTGCGACGCATGCGCAGCAACTGTTCGATCATGCTCACCGGCAGCGTTGCCGTCAGCGTGTTCGCGGCCAGCAGCGCTCGCGCTTTGGGCGTACACCACAGCACGCGTCCGGCGCGGTCGGTGGCCAGCAGGAAGCGCCCGCTGGCATCCAGTGCGGCGCGCGTCTCATAGGCGAGGCGCGCATTGCCCAGATGTACCCGGATGCGTGCCAGCAGCACATCGAGCACGATCGGCTTGGTGACGTAGTCGACGCCGCCGCAGGCCAGCCCCTCGATCACGTGCTCGCTCTCCGACAGTCCGGTCATGAAGATCACCGGCAGGTCCGACAGCAGCTTCTCGCGCTTCAGGCGCTTGCAGGTCTCGAAACCGCTGATGCCCGGCATGCGCGCATCCATCAGCACCAGGTCGGGCGTGATCTGGTCCACCAGGTCGAGCGCACTCTCGCCGTCGGTCGCGATCAGCACCGTGAATCCGGCCTGATCGAGCGTGTCGGTCAAAAGGCTCAACGTGTCGGGCGTGTCGTCCAC
>Ga0182030_10006853_pt1 | contig 23912 bp, 23 predicted proteins | sample 812S3MmetaG_FD_121299 | JGI IMG/M metagenome (GOLD analysis project Ga0182030, IMG submission 121299) | Permafrost microbial communities from Stordalen Mire, Sweden - 812S3M metaG (Illumina Assembly) | ecosystem: Environmental > Terrestrial > Soil > Wetlands > Permafrost | place: Sweden...
AACCGTGGCGTCCGCCAAAATGTCGATGGCGTCGACCAGGGCTCTGGACAACGCTTGAACGATGGAATCAGCGGCATCATCACTCGTGGTGGTCGCGATGGCTCGTTCGACCAATACGGAGCGCGAGAATAGGACCGTCCGGTCTCCGACCACAACGTATCTTAGCTCGACACGACCCACGTGCGTAGGCATACGCACTTCCTCGAACGCGACAATGTCCACGTCCAGCGTCGTTCCGGCCCCATACATGATCTGCCGAATGCCCCGGCGGTCGAAGAGCGCGCGACATAGCTCTCGCCGCACGTAGGACTCCGGCATCTCAGTCCATCGGCGCCCTTCGTAGGTTCCGACCTCGTAGGCCGAATCTCGAAACACGATTCTGTCTTTGATGAATGCGGTGGCATTGACCCGTCCCAGTCTCATCTCTAGGGCACTTGGGGCGACGGGGTCTGCATGCGTGGCGGCGCTCTCCGGGCTGAAGTAGCGAGAGACGAAGGGATCGCTCTTGACGAAGAGCGCGCACCCGGCATGCGGCAAGATTGCCGCGATCCACCAGAACCTGAGACGGTTCATCGTGTCGACCTCGTTCGCCCCTTGAGAAGCATGTCTGAGTCCCTATCCAGCGCATCGCCCAGTTTCTGAACGGCGATTGCAGCCTCCTGCACGTCGCGCATCGTAGCCTCGAGGTCCCGCCCGATTCCTGTTGCTCCGTACGCGACGTCCCCGACCGCACTCGACGCCCGCTCGACGCGGGCGATGACCCCTTTGTCCCCCTGTAGACGCTCGATGAGCCCGTTCAAACGCGTCGCCGCCCCACTAAACTGAGACATCGTCGATTGGGCGTCCGCGGAAAGCTTGACGACGTCGGCGCCCTTGAGTGCATGTTGAATATCGCTCAGTACTTCATCCACGTGGGCGAGAGTAGCTGTCGCCTTGGCTGGAATGTGCTGATCGGTCACGTCCTCGAGCAACCGACTTATCTTGCCGAGTAGCTGCACAATCTCATCTGCGAGCTCGGGAAAGCGGTCCACAGCGTGCACGACCGATTCCTCCAGGTTCTTCATCGTGGAGCGCGCAGATGGGATGTAGTTTTCAGGCGTCGGGAACGGGAGGGCAATGATCGGATTGTCGGTGATTGGGAAGAAATCGATCGAGACGAACTTGACGTCCGTGAGACCCGACGAGCCAAGCTGAACGCGCAAATCGGGGGGAACCGCCATTCGGACGTTTGGACCTCGCGCCGCGGAGAGACCCAGATCCTTGAGCTCGCTGACTTCCAACTGGCATGTGACTGCCACGTGACGATGGTCGGCTGCGATGTTGATGTTCGATACGCTCCCTATCGTGACGCCACGAAACTTGACCGGCGATCCGAGGTCGAGCCCTTGCACCGATTCGTCGAAAAAGGTCTCGTAGCGCACGGTTTGTTTTTCGAATAGGTGAGCGCCCAGGCCGGCAACGCTTCCAATCCCCACGACGCTACCCATCACAACGAAAAGGCCGAGCTTCCAGTGATTGGTCGGAGCGGCCATTCAGTGGACCTCCGCCGTGCGATGAAAGAACCGTTTCACGCGGGCGTCTGCGCACGAGTCTCGGAGTTCGCAGGGCGCGCCGGTGGCAATGATGCTCTGGCTGTCTTTGTCGAGCATGACGCACCGGGAGACAATCTTGAAGATGCTCGCGAGCTCGTGGGTTACGATCACTACAGTCAGACCGAGAATGCGATTGAGTACGAGAATCAGATCGTCCAGCTCGACAGACGTAACCGGGTCGAGCCCGGCTGAAGGCTCGTCGAGAAATATGAGACTTGGCTCCAGAGCCATCGCGCGGGCAATCGCGGCACGCTTGCTCATGCCTCCTGACAGTTCCGAAGGCAGCTTGTCTTCCAGTCCTCGGAGCCCGACCAGGCAAAGCTTTGCGCTCACGATGGCGCCAATGGCTTCGGGGTTCAGGTCCGTCCAGGTGACGAGAGGAAGACCGACGTTTTCGCCGACCGTCATCGAAGCGAAGAGGGCGCCCGATTGGAACACAACGCCGAAAGCCGGACGGCCCACATCGAATTGGCGCTTCGCTTCGCCCGCGATGACTACGGCACCACCGAGGGGCGCGTCGAGGCCTACCAGGTAGCGCATCAATGTCGACTTGCCGCACCCGCTGGAACCGAGAATTGCAAAAATCTCGCCTCGGGTAACGTCGAAATTGGCGTTCTTTTGTAGCACGACATCGTCCCAACCCATCGTGAGGTCGATGACGCGGATCATGGGTTCGGTGCTCATAGGCGGAATGCGTGAAAGAGGACGGTGAAGCCCGCGTCAATGACGACGAGGACAAAGAATGTGGTGACGACTGCTGACGTCGTGCGCCGGCCTACGCCTTTCGCTCCTCCAGTTGTTGCAAGTCCTTGCTGACAAGCGATGAGTGCGATGGCAACGCCAAAGAATAGGCTTTTGACGACGCCTGAATAGACATCCCACACGGAAAGCGCTCGCTTCGTCTCCATGAGGTAGCCGACGACCGTGAGGTCGAGGCTTGTCAGTGCGACGACGAGCCCACCGAGGATGCCGACAGCGTCGGCCAACAGAATGAGCAACGGAATCGCAAGGACAAGGGCCAGCGTGCGCGGCAAAACAAGATAGCGGATGGGTCCGATACCGAGCGTGCGCAGAGCGTCCACCTCTTCAGATACCTTCATGGACCCGAGCTCGGCTGCGAACGCAGCGCCCGAGCGCCCGCATAGGATGATAGCGGTCATCAGCGGTGCAAGCTCGCGAGTGATCGAGAGACCCACGAGATCCGCGACGTAGATGTTCGCCCCAAACTCCTTCAGTTGTACCGCGCCCTGGAACGCCATCACGAAACCGATAAGGAAGTTGATGAGAACGACCACCGGCACCGCATCGGCGCCCACCCGCTCCATCGTCGGCCAGACTTCCCTCCAATTGCCGGTTCGAGGCGCGTGCGCCGTCTCCTTGACTGAGATCAGAATCTGCCCGAGGAACGCCAGAACCAGTTGAGTTTCGAGAAGTATTGCAATCGTCGCCCGTCCGACCTGCGCAAACATAGTCTCTGACTTGTGGTCGTGTTGCGTGCGGATGTGAAGATCACCCTCATAGAGATGAACGATGTCCTGCACGCGCGGACTGGCTCCGACAAACTCTGAATATTTACCCTGTGCGCGCAATCGATTGCGAAGATGAACGAGAAGCGCCATCGCACCGCCGTCGACAGCTTCGACCTTGGATAGATCGAAATTGACATGGGGTGTCGAGGCGGACGCGACGAGAACGTCGACTTCAGTCCATAGCGCCTTGGTTTCGCTGAACTCGAGGCGTCCGAATAGATGAATCGTTTCGGAGCCGCCAACCGTGCTTTGGTTGAGCGAGAAGCGATGCGGGTTTTGGGATGTCAGCGCCGTCACAGCGAGCTCACGCCTCGGGAACGACGACCGTGTGCTACTGGCCGCTCAACGAACTCCAACCTCGAGGGACCCGCGATCCGGTTCTCATAGCAGTCTGACAGCACGGCCATTTGCCAGCATGGAACGTGCCGAGCCGCGGTAGCCGAACTATGGCAGCTATCTTATGGTCAATATTCGCATTTCGCACTGTGCTCATGGCGCGATGCAAAAGAAAGGACTTACTGGAAGGGGTCGGCGTCCAGATACTTGCAACGACCAACCGTCCGTCAGTCTGGTGGGGGTCACGGCGGGCTTCGCTGCGTCGCGGACCGCTTTCGCGCAATGGAAACTTATGTGCGTTAGAAGGCATCGCGCTATCCTCGCGCGCGTCCGAACCAATACGCACCCCAAAGACCGCAGGCTACCAGACCGCACAAAACCGCCGATCGTTCCCAGTGAACTCGAGTCTTCGTCGCGTGAACCAGTTTGCTTCCGACGGCTAGGGCAACCGGGGCAATCCCCCGCTCGGGCGCTGATCGTACGACCGCGGCCTCGCCGGATGGCAAAGAATCGCGAAGCACATCGGCGTAAAACTCGATCGCAAGCGCAAGCGAATCGCCCGACGCCTTCACTCGTGCTCCGCCGACCGTGAACCTGATGCGTTCCACCGGCTGTAATATGTCTGGCAAGGCGAACTGGTGATTGAGGGTCGCTGCGTAGTCCCAAGACAGCTCGACGTGTTTGGCCTCGAGCTCTCGATTGACCAGGTCCGTGATACGTTTATCGATGCCCTGCGGAAGCCCGACAATGTTTGCGTGCTCAATCTCAAGTTGAAAAACCAGCACATCGACATCACCGCGTTTTGCAATCCTTGGACGGAGCAATACGGCTAGCGATTCTAGAGTCACTGGAACCTCGAAGCCCAGCACTGTCCAGCGTAGCGTGGCCTTGCATACCATGCGGACGCCCAGATCGGGAACAACCGTAATCTCTCCGGGATCATGTATCCGCAATTCGCCGTCGCCCCCGAGACCGATCGTCACCGGCGCAAACTGCCCCACAAGCGTGGACAGTTCCTCCTGTAACAATATCGCTTCTATCCACATGTCGCGGATTCAGGCAAACCCCGGGCCATCGAATGCGTCAGCGATGCTCCCTGGAGACGTTCCATACGTCCGCCCTCGCTGGGGCGAAATGCGAATGCAGTCCGATCGAACAAATCGGGCGCTGCATCTGCGCTGGGCTAACTTGGCACAACGACATCACATTCGATCAGAACGTCCCGATGGCAGCAAGACCAACGCCCTCGCGGCCATATCTTATCGGCGCAAAATGAAGACCAACCGCGTCCGGTTGGCGGCTCGATGTCGAGTACGTCGTTTCCGGGAAGACGAACCCACCCGCAATGGCTAGCACCCCGAGACCTTGAAAAATCCCATCGACGACGAGGCCGACGCTATTCCCGTGCTCGGAGTCACAAGACGAGCTCCCCGATACGCCGCAGGAGCGACGATCCGCGGTATCGAGCCACGGTCCAATCACCGGCACGAACAAGTCGGTATCTCCGTGATGGTCGCTAGACGCCGCCGCAATCAAAGATATAGCGTATGAAAGACCGAACGCTGTGGCGCCTGTGCCGACTAGCACATAGTTCGGCCGCCTCCACACCTCATACGGCTTCACGGCGTCTGGCGGTGGCATTGTCTCAGAGACCGAGGATGCATCCGAAGACTGCACTACCCCCTGTGCGACAAGCGCCGGCTGATCGGCACGTGATTGTGAAGCAAGCGCAAACATAGCCGCCGTCACCGACAGCGAGGCGCCAAAGGGAATGCCAAAGCCGAACGCGGTGGGGCGAGTCATAATTACGCTTTCTGGTGTTGTCGTACCGTGACAGAGCGTTGATGCTCTCGAGGTGGTGTTGGTGCAAAAACGATGCCGCAACGAAGCTGTATCAGGACGCGTGACTGTCGCACGGCCATGCAAATTGGCGATCATGCCCGCGGCTTGGCAGAACGCAAAACACTACTGCCTCATGGTAAATTGCAAATCCGTTCGATGAGGTCGATGAGTGTTTCGCTCGACGGCCCGGCTTATGCACTGGTTGCTGCCGGTGAATGCGTTCAACGAGCACGTCGACGCGGACGAGAGGTCCCTTGTTGCTCACTTCAGCCATCAGGAGGTTCAATTGAAAGAGCGACTAAGTAGTAGTCTCGTTCTGTGGGTGGTACTTCTTTGTATATCGCTGGGCATCGGATGCCTATGGCATGAACGAGGTCGCGATGGCGGTGGCTATGGCGAGGAGCATCGCCGAGATGAGCATCACGACGACCGCCACGAGCATGAACGGCGTTGACATCCGCGGAGAAGGAAAGTTATGCCGTGAGCCGTCGTGACAATGTGAAAGGGTATAGGTCTCTCCTTCGATGGTGAGTGCACAAAGAGCTATGCGGACCCGGAAGACCAGACTTCGGACGGCGAGCCACGGGGAAAATCATCGCAGTGGTCGAGCGGGATGGCTTCGTGCAGCGATCCTTGGATCGGATGATGCCATCGTGTCGACCGCGAGTCTGATGATTGGGGTGGCGTCGTCCTCCGAGTCGAGGGGGGCAATTCTCGTGGCTGGCGTGGCTGGTCTGGTAGCTGGTGCGATGTCTATGGCAGTCGGAGAATATGTTTCGGTAAGCTCTCAACGGGATGCCGAGCGCGCAGACATCGAAGTCGAGAAACGGGAGCTGTCTCGTCAACCATTGGATGAACTGCGTGAACTCGCCTCCATTTACGTCAAAAGAGGGGTAGACCCAGCGCTCGCGATGACGGTTGCCCAGCAGCTCAGTGCCCACGACCGGCTGGGCGCACATATGCGAGATGAACTAGGCATCGACGAGCACGCACTCTCTCGTCCAATGCAAGCCGCATGGATCTCCGCAGTGAGCTGTTCACTATTCGCCGTCGTTCCGCTTATAGCATTTCTCATCGCCCCTGCGCCTTTACGCGTATTCTTCATTGCGGCGCTTTCGCTCGCGAGTCTAACGTGTCTCGGAGCATTGGGCGCTCGTCTCGGCGGCGCACCCGCGGGACGAGCCGCGATACGAGTCGGCCTAGGGGGCGCCATGGCCATGGCTGTGACCGCTGCGGTGGGCCACATGATTGGAAGAGCGCTAGGGTGAACGATCTCGATAGTCAGTAGTTGCAGCGCAAGGAGTATGTCACAATGTCCAAGCACGTCACCGTATGGATTGACCACAAAGAAGCCCGAATCTTCCACATCGATCCATACACTATCGACGAGGCCACAGTGCTCGCTCCGTTACACAATATCCATCATAAGCATCCCGTGGGACCGGAAGGTCCGCATGAGCATCCGGAAGACGCGCAGCGGTTTTACCAAGAGGTTGCGAGAGCAGTGGACGGATCAGAGGAGGTTCTCGTAGTCGGTCCGTCGTCCGCGAAACACGAATGGGTAGAATATGTTCACAAACATGACCGGGCCCTCGAGCCTAAGATCGTTGGCGTTGAGACAGTAGACCATCCAACCGATCGACAGCTCGTTGCATACGCAAAGAAGTATTTCGTAAAAAGCGACCGTATGGCATGACTGTACCGGAATGAACGTGAGTGGAAGCGTCAGGGAGTTGCAGAGCTAATCTGCAGTTCTAAGGCGTGGACCCGTTGGGAGCCCGACTTGTCCCGAATGTCATCAACTCGCGTAGCACCGTGCGTCGACCGTGAATACCCACAGATTCATGCGGAGCAGGACGAGAGCGAAGTCTGCGTCTGACATGGTCCACAAAAGTACCATCGAAGCTGCTGTGATTGTTCTCGCCCTATTGTCGACCTCATCACTGAGAAATGGGCAAAGGGGGCCCATAATGATGAGCTCGCGCCACGAGTCGGTCATCGGTGTACACCCGTCCCATAGCTAGCCGCAAACTGCCTCTGATTCGGAGTTAAAACGCGCGTAATGTACTCAATGTGAAGGCTGTCCTCGTGGATCCAGGGGAGATGGCGAACAAGACAGGCGAGTATGTCGTACCGAACCTCTGGCGCTTTGCGAACGGCACGTCGTGATGGCAGCCTCATGGATCCTTGGGAAAAAGCGACGAGTCGCCCGTCCAATGAGTGACTGAAGGGCGAGAATCGCCTCGCGCGGTTGGCGTTAAATCGGCGGATCGACAATTGCACACCGCTAGTAAGGCATGAAGCCAAGTCGTTCGTCTTACGGGACAAGTGTTGCCAGCACGCTAGTGGGTCTCGCTGTACTTCTAGTTTCGGCGAGAGCGCAAGCGGACGGAGGTGGCACGGACGGGTCCTTGGAGGAGGGAGGCGGGGGACCGCCGCGCAGCGCCTTCAATATCGGCTTCGACGCTGAGGGGGCGGTGCCTTTGATGGATCGCCACTATCAGAGTGGAAACGATATTACGGGCGGCGGTGGCTTCAAGGTTCGCCTGGGTAACCAGTTTCGCTTTCCGGGCGTGCGATTCACGCCCGAGATTGGATACGGCTACGACCATTTGTTTGCAACCAACGACGCGAACACATCATATGCATGGGACATGCATCGGGTCTTTGCCGGAGCACGATTCGGTTTCGGGCGCTTCTTGGTTCCTACTGTATACGCGCACCTTGGTTACGGTTGGCGCGATAGTGGCGATCCGACGGTAGCAGCAGCCAATGGACTAGCTCTCGACGTAGGCTTCGCTCTGGATGTTCATGTCATTCCGCATGTCGGACTGGGAGCTCACATAGAATACGCGTCGATCGACGCCCAGCCATACACTCCGGAGTGGCTGGCGATGGGACTCCACATCGACATCGCATTCTGAGAGTATGAGGTCAGGTGCATGACTCCCGATCTTCAGGCCATTCGAGCGCAAGAGAGGGTTGGAAGCATTCTTCGCGGCAAATGGCATCTGGATGAGCTACTCGGCGTCGGTGGAATGGCGAGTGTCTACGCTGCGACTCACCGTAACGGAAGTCGAGCGGCGGCGAAGATCATGCACGTGGATATGGCATCCAACGAGGCTGTTCGGGAGCGATTTCTTTGGGAAGGCTATGTGGCGAACGCCGTGAGACACGACGGCGTCGTAAAGGTTATCGACGACGATACGGACGATGACGGTTCGCTGTATCTCGTGACCGAACTGCTTGACGGAGAGACATTGGAAGCACGACGCCTTCGCTCTGGCGGACGCAGGGGGGAGCACGAGTGTCTTGTTGCGATGGACCAGGTCCTCGATGTTCTTGTCGCCGCGCACGCGGCTGGAATCGTGCATCGTGACATCAAGCCCGACAACTTGTTTTTGACACGCGAGGGTCGTGTCAAAGTGCTCGACTTCGGAATCGCTCGCTTGCGCGGACTCCCCACAATAAAAAACGTGACTCGAGCGGGAATCATGTTGGGAACGCCAGCGTATATGGCCCCCGAACAGGCGCGAGGCCTTACTGAGGAGGTCGACGAGAGGAGCGACCTGTGGTCGTGCGGGGCGACGATGTTCTGCTTGCTCTCGGGGCGCAGTGTCCACGATGGTCCCAATGACTTAGCATTGCTGGCAGACGCTATGACGACACCCGCTCCGTCGCTGCGGTCGGTCGTTCCTGAAATTGATGGCGCCGTCGCGGATCTTGTGGATCATGCGCTAGAATTTTCAAAGGAGTTGCGTTGGCCCACTGCGGTGGAGATGCAGAATGCCTTGCATGACGCCTATGGAAGCCGATACGGACATCCTATCTCCGCAGCTCCCGCGCTCGTTTTAGGTGGTGGCGTTCCCGACCGCACGCGCCGACACAGTTCCAATCACTTCCCGTCACCCGACCAGAGGGACTCCGCCTCGCAGAGGTCAGCGATATCATCTCTGAGACCCGTTGCGAGTTTCCGGATTCCTCGCAGAGGGCGCACGGCTCTGGTGGCGGGAATCGCCATCGGCCTCGGTGTCGCCGTGTCGGGAGTCGTCTCCGTGGCGGCCGTGTCTCACCGACGAGAACGAGCGCAGCAGTCGCTCGCACGGGCCGTGAGTATACCTCTATACCAGAGCAGTCCGTCTCGTATTGCCGTCCCGACAATGGATGTGAGTGATCTTCCAACGGGAAAGGTGTCTATTCCCGAGGTCCAGCAGGTCGAATCGCCTCCGATTCGGGTGTCCGCGACGCGCTCGACGGGTTTGCGGCATGCGGAAGTGCAAGTCGCCTGTCGCCCACCGTATGTCGTGGACACGGACAGCGGAAAGAAGCGCTGGAAGATGGAGTGCCTTTGAATCGAGACCGTTGCTGCCATAAGTCTGGCACCGCCGATTCGCAGAACGCCAACACTCTCCTCGCGCTCAGAGCGAGGCAGAGTCAGCCTAGGCCGAGCTCACACCAGAGTGTCGACGGTAGAGATGGCGACTCAGAGCGCAGCTAGTAGAGCACCCGCCGATTAAGTGAGGCGAGGCTCGAAAGAGCCGCTCGACGGGCGACGGCTCCTTCGAGCCTCGCTGCGCGCATTCGTGTCGTCTGGCCTTTTGGATATTCTGCTACGGGCAACCGACGGTTGCCCTAGGTCCCCGAGTGTCGTCGCGGCTTGGCACTTGCACTCGTCGGAGCCGCGACAGGATGCTCGAATGCCGTGACGAGGAGATAGAGGCCATGAGTGTTATGCGCTTGGGAATCGTCGCCGACCACGGCGGATTCGACCTGAAGGAGAAATTGGTTGTCCGCATGCGTTCCGCGGGGCATGAAGTCGTCGATTTCGGTGCCCGCCATCTCAATCCCAACGACGACTATCCGGACTTCGTCGTTCCGCTGGCGCTCGCTGTTGCGACCGGTGCAGTGGATCGAGGTCTAGCCATATGCGGAAGCGGAGTGGGCGCATCGATTTGCGCGAACAAAATAAAGGGCATTAGAGCGGCTCTGATTCACGACCATTTCTCGGCAAAACAAGGGGTCGAGGACGACCACATGAACGTTCTCTGTCTCGGCGGTCGAACCGAGGGAGATGCAGTGGCTTGGGACCTAGTACAGACGTTCATATCGTCGACATTCAGCCTAGCTCAGCGCCATTTGCGCCGCCTGAAGAAGGTTAGTGACCTCGAAGTTTGCTCTTTCGGCGAAAACGTCAAAGAGCATCTCCTCTCACGCGATGATCCGAGGATACCGGATTCCGCCCAGAGTAACGCCGCGGCATTCACTATGGATCGTCTTGCTATCAACACAATGCGCGCTCTCTCCATCGACGCGATCGAGAAGGCCCAATCGGGGCATCCGGGAACGGTGCTTGACGCGGCGCCGACCGCGTATGTTTTGTGGCAACGATTTCTGCGATTCGACCCAGCGGATGCGAACTGGATGAATCGAGACCGATTCGTGCTGTCCTGCGGACACGCATCGATGCTTCTTTACAGTCTCCTGCACCTTAGCGGCGTTAGAGAAGTCCACCCGACGGACTCGACGCGCGACCGTGACGCTGTCACGCTCGACGATATCAAGACGTTTCGACAGGCTGGAAGCCACTGCCCCGGGCACCCAGAAATTGGGCGGACGACGGGTGTCGAGGCCACCACTGGGCCGCTTGGGCAGGGCGTAGCGACGAGCGTAGGCATGGCTTCCGCGAGCCAATGGTTGGCGGCGACATTCAATCGCCCAGACTACGAGCTCTTTACTTTTGACGTCTACGCTCTCTGCGGAGACGGGGACATGATGGAAGGGGTGTCAAGCGAATCGGCGTCCATCGCAGGACATCTTCGGTTGCACAAGTTGTGTTGGATTTATGTCAGCAACCGAATGACCATCGAAGGGCACACAGACATCGCGTTTACGGAGGACGTCGCTGCACGCTTTCTTTCGTATGGGTGGCAGGTGACTCACGTGTACGACGCGAATGATCTCGAAGACCTGGCGAGGGCGCTTCAGACATTTATAGACACTGTCGACCGTCCAACGCTCATCATCGTTCACAGTTCCATCGGATACGGGGCACCGCACAAGCAGGATACCGCGAAGGCCCATGGCGAACCGCTCGGCCCTCTTGAATCGCGACTTACGAAAGAGTTCCTCGGAGTTTCGCCCGACTCACAGTTTGTCGTTCCAGAGGGCGTTCAGGCCCATTTTGCGACAAATATGGGGTCACGAGGTCTGCGCCTCCACCGGGAGTGGAGCGAACTGTTCGGTCGTTATCGGGCGCAGTATCCGGACCTAGGCGAGCAGATCGAACGTCTGCGCGATCGCGAGCTGCCAAACGACTGGATGGACGCTCTTGTCCCGTTTGCTCCAAGCGCCAAGGGCATGTCGACGCGCGGGGCTTCGGGCAAAGTGCTGAATTCATTGGCCGCAAGGATTCCGTGGCTGGTTGGAGGAGCGGCGGATCTCACGCCAAGTACTGATACGCGACTCGACGTGGAGTTTGCTGGTGATTTTGAGCCAATCGGAAACACTGGAAGCCGCGTCGGCAGAAACGTTCACTTTGGAATCCGAGAGCATGCCATGTGCGCGATCGTCAATGGAATGGTCCTGAGCGGGCTAAGAGCGTTCGCCGCAGGTTTCCTTGTCTTCACCGACTATGCGCGAGGCGCGATCCGACTCGCCTCATTGATGAATCTTCCAGCTATCCACATATGGACACATGACTCAATCAGTCTCGGCGAGGACGGACCAACTCACCAACCGATCGAGCAGATGCTGTCGCTTCGTGCGATCCCCGGGATGCTCGTGCTTCGTCCATGCGATGCCAACGAGGTCGTCGAAGCCTATCGACGCATTCTCGGCCTCACGGACCGACCAGCGTCGGTCATCTGCTCGCGCCAGACGCTTCCTATTCTCGATCGGTCACGCTGTGCATCGGCAAGTGGTCTCGCTCGAGGGGCCTATGTCCTGCTCGATGCACCTACCGGCAATCCAGACGTAATTCTCATCGGCTCGGGCAGCGAAGTGCACCTCTGCATATCCGCACGCGACATTCTCGAGGCTGAAAATATCCGCACGCGCGTCGTCAGCATGCCCTCCTGGGAGCTCTTCGAAGAGCAGGATGACGCCTACAAGAACAGCGTATTGCCGCAGGGTGTAACTGCCCGAGTGACCGTGGAAGAGGCATCTCCGTTGGGCTGGGATCGTTACGCGGGATCGAAGGGTGTGATTCTCGGGATGCGGACGTTTGGAATGTCCGCGCCCATGTCCGTCGTCACAAAACATTTTGGCTTCACGAGGGAGAGCGTGGCGGAGGCGGCAAAGCGGACCCTGGCGCTACGATAAGAGTGTGCATCCAGCGGTGACCTCCAAATCAGTTAGGTCTGGTCGCTCCTCTCCAGTGTTGGCTGGTACCGTTTATGCATCACGACATTCCTGGAGGTACTCATCATGCTTCGTAGCCTGAAAGATCTCGAAGGGTATTCTGTGACTGCCACTGACGGCAATGTCGGAACCGTTGTGGACTTTTTCTTGGATGACCACCAGCACGCTGTCAGGTATCTCGTCGTCGAGACGGGAGGATTCTTTAGCGGCCGTCGCGTGCTTATCTCGCCAGTGTCCTTTCGCGAGGCCGATTGGTCGACCCACCAGTTCAACTTGGCCTTGACGATCGACAAGGTGAAACACAGCCCGAATGTCGATGTAGACAAACCGGTCAGCCGTCAAATGGAACAGGAGTATTCTCGCTATTACGGATATCCGTATTATTGGGGGTACTCTGGCGTGTGGGGAATGGGGCCGTATCCGAGCGCCCTCATGACTGGGCAGTGGAGCGAGCCACGGCAGGAGCATCCAACCCAACCAATCGGCGATATTCACTTGAGGAGCGCCAAGGAAGTCCGTGGATATCACATTCAGGGAAATGACGACGCTATCGGCCACGTGGAAGACTTCATTGTCGATGACGTGAGCTGGGAGATACGCTATCTGGTCGTTGACACCAGCAACTGGTGGTTTGGGAAAAGGGTGTTGGTCTCGCCAGCGTGGACGAGTCGCATCAGTTGGGGAGAGCGCAAAGTCTTTCTAGACTTGTCTCGGAACTCAATTCGCAACAGTCCAGAGTGGGACGGAGCCGGAGCGGTTAATCGTGAGTACGAAGCCCGCCTCTACGACTATTACGGACGCCCGGTATACTGGGACAACGAGGACCGTCCCTTCAAGGGCCACGGTTCTGTTCGCGCCGTAAGCCGAACGTGGGACGCGTAGCGTCGAGATCCAGAGAAGTATTGGGCAGGCTCGTTCGGTCGCACTGGGATGACCGAGCGCTACCAAATGGTGGATGAGGGAGCGAGTTGCGACCGCTGCCGCAACGGTTCAACACCGTAGGGAATCCGGGACCGCGCCGAAGTGGCGTGGTCCCGGGCCCGCCTTCCAATCGGACCAGGCGAAAACCTCGCAATGCTCAGTCTGTTGTGGACCTTAGCTGTGTCTTAGTTCTGCCGTAGTGCGGTGAGTTCACGCTCCATGTCATGGTTGGGCTCAATACATGGGCACCTCGTCCTCGCAGGCGGTTTGTTCTTTTCTTGTGGGCCCGATTGTCGACTGGCAGCGAGCGTGATATTCCCCGAACATGTCCGCGCCTCGAGTGGAAGATGTCGCCGGGAAAAATGTAGCCGGAAGCGTTAGCGAGGCCGACATCCTCAGCATGCCATCGGACATCTCGACGCATACTCCGTAGCGTCCTTGTGCTGCGGCGAAGAATCGCGATCCTCGACATATGTTGAGATCCAAGTATCTAATGTCATGCGCGTGGGCCATGTTCATGGGCTCGACGAGCCTGCGCAATGCGTCAGCCATGAGGATCGGCGGGGCTCTTTCGTCCTCTTGCTATGCCGTTCCACCCACACGAAAGCCGGAGGAACAAAAAAGGTAACGGTCGACGGCAAGGCCATCGACCGAGTGAAGTTAGATACGAGTGAAGTCGCCCCGGGCGGCATCCCAACGAAATTGGGACCGAGTCCGCCTTGGCCTACAAGCCGCTATCCACCATGCGGGGCGCGGTGGACGAACGACTCGCATGGTCGTTCATCGAGCCGATTCGCGAGACGCAAGGCTAGGCTGAACGACAATCTCGACCCGTCGATTGTTTGCGCGCCCTTCAGGCGATGCATTGTCAGCAACAGGTCGGGTCAGACCAAAACCCTGTGCTGTAACTCGATCGGATGAAATGCCACGGGAAACAAGGTAATCGCGCACGGTCTGAGCACGCCGCTGAGAAAGCTCCTGATTATAGGATGCGTCTCCTTGAGAGTCGGTGAACCCCTCCACATTGATCTTCGACTCGGTATCCTGCTTGGTGAGCGCCGCGGCGACGTCATTGAGTTTTGCCTGTGCGCTCGGTAGCAAGTCTGAGTGATTGGATGCGAATAGTACACCACCCGAAAGCGTGATTACCATTCCACGCGGCTCCTGCTTAACCGTGGCAAATGCCGCGAGATCCGCAGCAGCCTGTGCCGCTCGCTTGTCCGCATCAGCCCGGCGTTCGCGCTCAGTCTGAAGCTGCTGTCCTGACGACTGAAGCTCTTTACCCTGAATAGCAATCTGCATGTTCGCACGGCCGAGTTGTGCGGACGTCGATTTGACCTGGGCGGTCTCAGCGTCGTGCATTCGCCCGAGCGTCTGCTGCTGCTGCTGAGCGGCTTTCAGTGCGACTCCACGCGCCTCAGCAGTTTCGGCGCGACGATCTGCGACGTACGCAAGGTCGACAGTCTCCGACGTGTTCCCATTCTTCGCGAAGGAACGCTCGGCGGCTTCCAGAGCTTCACTTGCCGCGTGAAGTGTTGCTGGGTCGTAGCTGGCCGCTGCCCCTTGGCTTGCGCGAGCATAGGTCGACCGCGCGGTGACGAGGTCTTGAGGAGGTACCGCAGCTGCGCATGAAACAGAACCTAGGATGGCGATGACGATAAATAGTCTATCCATTGTGTTCATGGCTGGGCTCCCGGACTCGCGTTGGTCGAATTCTGCGTGTTCGACTGAATGATGGCTCCCTGCTCGCTGACTTTCGCGCCTTCCTCTCGCGTCAGCGCGATCGCGAGCTCTGCATCAGAGCGCGCACGTATCAGCATTCGATCCGCCTTTTCATTGTCCCCGTCGCGTATGGCGGCATTTGCCATCCCAATCTGCTCGTGCGCCAACTGGAGATGGAGCTGCGCCTTCGGTTGGTTAGCGGCCCCTAGCTCCGCGGCACTACGCTCGGCGGACTGCGCGTCTGCAAGATGCTGCGACGGTGCCGGATAGCTTCCGCCACATCCGAGAGCAACCGCCGACGTTGCAACTGCCCCCAGCAGACCACCCATTAGGCGCCCCGACGTCGAATGACATCGTCGCACGTCACATTCAGCGCTTCGACCTCCCCATGAAAGCCCGTCAGACATTAGTCGATCGTTCAAGTGTTGCCATAATCGTCGGACAAATAGCCATCGCATGATAATACCCTTTCCATTGATCCAGACGAGCCATTGTCATCGCACCAATAGGTCGCGATGAAATGGGCGTCGGGTGTGTTGTGAAGTAGACGCAGAGTCTCCGTTGAATAATCTGTTTAGTGAAGCATGATGTCGACACGGCGGTCGCGCTGCCATCCGACTTCTTCAGTGCCCGTAGCATCGAGATTGCCACGCGAAGTCTCGAACAGTGCGGCGTTATTTACGCCGAGCGACGCGAGGTAGTCGCGGACGCTGTTGGCGCGGCGATCCCCGAGTGCCATGTTGTATGCATTTTCGCCACGCGGGTCGGCACGACCAACCAAGTCTAGTGTTTGCCCCGCCAATGGCCCCGTTGTCACACATTTCGCAATTTGAGAGAGGATGGTGTTATCCTGCGACCAGAGAACGCTTCGGTCGAAGTCAAATTTGGGCGCGTTGTCCGCGTCATTAAAGTTGAGCTTGCAGGCTGCGGCTAGTTCGAGAGAGACGGCGAGCGCATGAGTCGTGGCGGCGTCTGGCGAAATCGCGGGCGGAGGCGCTGGAGGCGCTGGAGGCGCAACATAGGCAGTTTCTGTCAGAGGGGCTCGAACAGGCGCCACCGACTTTTGATCCGCGCAGCCGATTCCTGTAGCTACCAGGACGGAGGCGCTAAGCGCAGACAATATGATGCGACCGGAATGCGATAACGTGATCATGCGAGGTGCATATGCATCCGCCGAGCCAGTTGAAAATATCGTATAATGGCACGATCAGCGGTGTGGCACGCACCATGCGTATCGAAGACGGGAATGGGCACAATGGTGGCGAATGCTCAGCGACGTGGGCAACAACGGCCACATCGACAGAATGGACTGAACAATGGACAAGACCGACGTACAGTTGAAACAGCAGATTGAGGACGAGCTGCGATGGGATCCGCGGATCAACTCGGCCCAGATCGGCGTCAGCGTGAACAATGGAGCGGTGTCACTTATGGGCGCGGTCGACACATATCCAGAGAAATATGCAGCAGAGGAGGCCACAAAGCGCGTGAGCGGCGTGCGCTCGGTGGCGCAGGAGCTCACAGTGAAGATTCTCTCTGACCACGTGAGGAGCGACGCTGACATTGCAAGCGCAGTTCAGACTGCGCTGACGTGGGACTTGTTGATACCCAAGGCGGTGACTGCTTCCGTTCGAGACGGATGGGTCACGCTTCATGGAGTCGCGACGTGGAACCACCAGCGAGAGGCGGCAGAACGGGCGGTTCGCTATCTAACGGGTGTTGCAGGCGTATCGAATAGCGTCACACTCAAGCCCCAGACGAATCCGGCACAGGTCAAAGAGAGTATACAATCCGCACTGGAACGGCAGGCGTTGTCGGATACCACGGCCATTCATGTGGACACGTTGGGAGGCAGGGTCACACTCACGGGACAGGTATCGTCATGGAAGTCCATCGACGATGCCGCAAAGGCAGCCTGGGCAGCTCCAGGGGTGACGGAGGTAGTCGATCGATTGAGGATGCCAGAGCCCACGACCTGACAATGCGTTGAGGTAGCCTCGGTGTGGCACCGCATCGAGCCCTCAACAAAGGAGGCTCGATGCGTCGCCATGTGTTGCATTCCCGTGATATCGAGGCGACGCCGGGCTGCGGCAATTGCAGACTGCCTATTCAAGTGTGAATTGGTGTGTCCTTACTGTTCTTGTGGATAAGCTGCCGTTTCCGCAGCGCGCTCGGAGCAGCGTCCGATTGAACAATGTGATGCTCAGAGAAGCCGCTCGACGGGGCCGCCCGCCTTGAGCTAATTCAGCCCATTCGGAGACAAAGAGCTAGAAGTGCGGTGATTGTCGTCGAGACCAAGCGAGGACGGCGACGAGTCGCCCGAAGCCTACTTCCCGTAGGCGAGGACGCTCGACGCCGGGATCGCGAAGGTATCGGCGAAATGCACCGCACTTCTAGGACGCGTGGGCCGTCAACTGTGTGGGATTGGTATTTCGTAGGACCGAGCGCGCATGTTCGATGACGCCGGCGGGACCACGGACGAGAACGAGAAACTGCCCAGCTTTGACGGCCATTTCATATTTTACGACGCTTTCCTTGGGAATGCCCAAGCTCGAAAGTGCGGCGCCGAGAACGCCAGCGGCCCCGCCAAGGGCCGCGACCTCGAGAGATCCAACGATCCAGGATACAAGAGGTCCCATGACCACGATGGGCCCTATCGTCGGAATAAGGAAGAACGCACTTCCGAATAGCATTCCCCAGAGCCCCCCCCAGAAGATTCCACGAGATCCCCAAAACTTCATGCGATCGCCAGCGCTGTAGAATCCGAGCGCGTGTTCCTCAGTCTGGAAATCCTTGCCCACGATGGACAGGCGCTTCATATCGAGCCCTTCCTTCTGGAGGGACTTCACAGCGGACTCTGCGCCGAGATGTGAATCGTAGATGGCGACGACGGAGTGTTCATTGGTGCTTGGGGTCATGAGAAGACTTCGCTTTCTGAGCGCTCGAAGGCGCGAATGCTCGCCAAAGCACAAAGGATGCCATGAGAAGCGTAGAGGACCCTTCGTTCCGAATTCTTCAACCGTGTCTGAGCACTCCGCCTCCGTTTTCGTACCGATTCGCCCGAGGCTTGGTGAATATGGGGGCCGCAGGGGGATTCGCGATTAGTGAGCGAGATTAGGTTGCTAGTGCATCGACGTCGATATGACATCAACCATCGCAAGCGATGGCTGCCGCTTCGGGGCCCGTCGGTGCACTATGTTTTGTCCCGCCGGGGCTTCGCCCCAGAACCCCCGCTCGTTTCGCGAGCGGCTAGTGCAGCGTCCTGACTGTTGACGCTGTCTCGCATCAGCTGCACTAGAGCAGGCGCCGTTTGAATGTAGCGAGGCTCGTGAGAGCCGCTAGACGAGCGACGGCTCTTTCGAGCCTCGCCGTGCGCATTCGTCTCGTCTGGCTCTTGTATGTTCTGCTACGGGCAACCGACGGTTGCCCTAGTGTTCGATTCGAGACCGTACAGTTGAGTGTGCCCGTCAGTTCGTCCTCATCCATTTGGGGGGGGCGCCGCTACGGTGCGAACATGCTATCCACTCTTGCGAAGGCGGAAGAAGACTGAGCGTTCGTGGCGCAGTTGTTGCTCTCCTCTGTCGAGTAGATCAGGGGCGTCGAGTTGTTAGGAGAAATACCGATGAATCCCACTCGTGTTCTTTATGATGCCGGCCAGAGCCTTTGGGTCGATAATATCACGCGGTCTATGCTCGACGACGGAACGCTGGCGCACTACGTGCGAGATCTGGAGGTCACCGGTCTGACCTCAAATCCAACGATTTATGACCATGCCATTGCAGGCACGTCAGACTACGACTCATCCATCTCTGAGCATATTGCCCATGGTAAGCTCGGAGAAGACCTATTTTTTGAGCTCGCATGTGAGGATCTCAGGCGAGCAGCGGATCTGTTTAAGGATATCCATGAGCGTACCGATGGAGTGGATGGATGGGTGTCACTCGAGGTCTCGCCGCTGCTCGCGTACGACGCTGAGGCAACGTTCCGGGCCGCAAAGGCTATGTTCGAACGCGTTGGCCGTCCGAATGTGTTCGTAAAGATACCGGGCACGAGCGAAGGTCTCGTTGCAATCGAAGAGTCGATTGTATTTGGTATCCCGGTCAACGTGACGCTGCTATTTTCACGCGAGCAGTACTTGGCGGCTGCGAACGCATACCTCCGGGGCATCGAGCGGCGTGTCGAAGGGAGGCTAAGGCCGCTCGTCGGATCGGTGGCATCTCTCTTCGTCAGTCGGTGGGACCGCGCTGTTCATGGGAGCATTGAGGCATCGCTAGCGAACCGATTGGGGCTGGCAGTTGCTGCAGAAGCGTACTGCGCCTATCGCGAGGTTCTTGCATCGGACCGTTGGCAGCGTCTTGCAAATATGGGCGCACGGCCTCAGCGGCTTCTCTGGGCGAGTACGGGAACAAAGGATAAATCAGTTTCCGAACTATTGTACGTCGAGGGACTTGCGGCGCCGTTCACGATCGACACGATGCCCGAAGCCACGCTGTTGGCGTTTGCAGATCATGGAAAGGTTCGTTCCACGCTCTCGGCTGGAGGGAATGCATTCGACGGCGTTCTTCGGGCGTACTCCGATGCGGGAGTCGATGTGAAAGCGCTTGCGGGGCGTCTGCGCAGTGAAGGCGCGGAGCTCTTCAGCGCGTCATGGCGAGATCTGCTAAAGAGCCTCGAAATAAAGGGAGCAGTTCGTCAGGGATAATCTGACTATGTCGCCCGGAGACTGCGGCGCAGGAACCGGTATGCGATCGCGATGAGGGCGATCAGAACAAGACCACCGATCCCCATCCCAGCCCATTGGACGTGGCCGCGGAATGTGCGAATGAGCCCCGCGCTGAGCCCCCATCCTAATGCGGAAAAGCACATCGCCCAGAGTGCGGCGCCCGCGATGTTTAGCCATAAGAACCGAAGGGGAGGGTATCCAGACGCCCCCAGAATCAGAGGCGATACGCTGCGCAGGCCATAGATGAATCGAAAGCCAACTACGAAAGTCGTTCCGTAGCGCGTAATCCATTGATTCACTCGGGTGGCTTGGGTTTGCCATCGAAGCCAATGCGCCAGCGCGAGGCGTCCCCCGTGTCGGCCGAGGAGAAACCATAGTTGATCTCCCGCGAGGCTCCCCGCGAACGCCGAAAGGGCAACACCCGGGAGCGACAATAGGCCACGGTGGGCCATCGCACCTCCAAGCACCAGCACGGTTTCGCCTTCGAAGAAGGTGCCGACGACTATGGCGGCGTATCCCCATCGAACGATGTAGTGCTCAATCATCGGTCACCACGGTAAATTCCAAAATGACCTGGGGAACGAGGATGAATTGAGGCTCATCGAGCGCATCGTACACGTGGACGAGCGAAAACGGCGTGCATGTTTCCTGAATGAGCCGAATCACGCGCACTGCATCGAAGGCTCCGATGGCACCCGGGAGTCCTACTGCGTCGCTCACTTCCTCGCGTGCGTACTCACTCGAATCCGTCGCAACGAGAACCCTCATTGTGAATCACGATGTGCGTACGGCGGAACCTTGTGTCAATGCTGGATCTCGTTCTCACTCGTTGGCGCAGCGCGTGGCCTGCGAATCTTTTCACATCGTGCATATTGGCTTGTCAAACTCCGAACGAGAGGCCAAACCGCGATGGTGACCCGTGGAGTTGTTGTTCGTCCCGCGCTGGCATCGATCGTGCTCTCCGTATCCACGGAGGTAGTGTCATGCTACGCAGTCTAAAAGAGCTCGAAGGGTACTCAGTGACCGCCACCGATGGAGATATCGGAACTGTCGTGGACTTCTTTATCGATGATCAGCGTCACGCGGTCCGGTATCTGGTAGTAGAAATGGGCGGTATCTTCGACAAGCGCCGAGTTGTCATCTCGCCGGTCTCGTTTCGGGAGGTCGATTGGTCGACTCACCGATTCAACCTGGCTTTGACGGTGGACAAGGTTCAGCACAGCCCGGACGTCGACGTGGACATGCCGGTCAGCCGCCAGATTGAGCAGGAATACTCCCGCTACTACGGATATCGATATTACTGGGGATACACAGGCGTGTGGGGGGTTGACGCATATCCAAGTATGCTCGCAAACGCTGCGTGGAGAGATGAACAGGTGAAGCGATCGCAGCATCCAGCGGGCGACACGCACCTGCGAAGTGCCAGAGAGGTTCGCGGATACCATATTCAGGGAACCGATGATGCAATCGGTCACGTCGAGGATTTCGTCGTTGACGACGTGAGCTGGCAGGTACGCTACCTTGTCGTCGATACGAGCAACTGGTGGTTCGGGAAGAAGGTCCTCGTCTCTCCAGCATGGGCGAGTCGCATCAGTTGGGCGGAGCGGAAGGTCTTCGTCGATTTGTCCCGCCAAGCGATCCGAAGCAGCCCAGAATGGAACGAGGTTCCAGCGGTCGACCGGGAGTACGAAGCGAGACTGCACGACCATTACGGCCGTTCAGGCTACTGGTCGAGCGAGATCGGTGCGGGAGTTGCGCGCGATCCTCGGCGAACTGAGGACCATCTGGGAAATCAGTGAGTGTAATGACTGAGTGCTGGTGAATCGATTCGAAGTCGCACGGGTTTGCTGGGACAACGGCCAAGCCAATGGCCATCTTACAAATGGACTTCTGTCAGTCCTGTTGGGCACGCCTCCAGCGATAGAGTGTGGATAGATCGATTCCCAGTATCTCGGCTGCGCGCACCTTGTCGCCGCCGGTCTGGCCGAGCACCCATTCCGTATAGGCGTTGTCGAGACGTTTGAGCGTCCAGGGAGCGCGGTCGAGCGCGGGCCAAGACAGCGCGGTCGTGGTGACGGATGAGACAGGCAAAAGATGCTGGGGCCTGAGTACCTCCTCGTCGGCGAATACGACGGCTCGTTCGATGGCGCTTGCCAGTTCGCGGACGTTTCCTGGCCAGGCCGCATCTGAGAGCTCTCGAAGCATCTCGTCGCTCATCGTTCGCACGCGCGTGAGCGATGCTCGCTTGCAGGCGGCTGCGAAGAAGTGGTGCGCCAAGGCAGGGATGTCTTCGGGATGCTCGCGAAGCGAGGGAACCACAATGGGCAGAACGTTTAGGCGATAATAGAGATCTTCGCGAAATCGGTCGGCACGAACAAGCGCCGGAATGTCGCGATGGGTCGCTGCGATGATGCGGACATCCACCCGATGAGATCTGTCACTGCCTACAGGACGCACCTCCCCAAATTGAAGCACACGGAGAAGCTTCGCCTGCATATCGGGAGGCATGTCGCCGATCTCATCGAGGAAGACTGATCCTCCATCAGCTTCCGTGAGCAGTCCAGCACGCGACTGAACGGCACCCGTGAAGGCACCCCGTGCGTGTCCGAACACCTCGCTCTCGAACAGTGATTCCTGCACGGCGGAGGCATTCACTGCGACGAAAGGCCGCCCGCTGCGCGCGCTGCGAGCATGGATCGCGCGGGCCACCAACTCTTTTCCCACGCCCGTTTCGCCCGTCACCAGCACGGGAGCGGTGGATGCAGCGACGCGGTCGATCGACAGCTGCAGAGCGCGCATGGCCGGTCCGTCGCCAACGAGTCGCGATTCGGCGAGAGACGACGGAGGAGCTCCGCGCAGCGCGCCTGCGTCAGTCACGGGTCGCGAATGGCCGCTGCGGGCAGCTTCGACGACCAAAGCGCGCAGACGATCGGCATCGCACGGTTTTGTCACATACTGAAATGCCCCGCGCTTGATTGCGTCGACTGCGTCCTCAATCTGACCTGCGCCGGTAATGAGAATCATGGGCAGCTGAGGTCGGAGCTTCTTGACGCGTTCGAGCAAATCGAGGCCGCTCATCCCTTCCATGCGCACATCGCAAACCACCACATCAAACGGGCGATCATCGATGATTTCGAGCGCAGCTCTGGCATTCGGCGCGGTCTCGCAGGTCTGACCTTGTTCGGAAAAAATGGTCCCGAGCGCTTCGCGCATATCGAGATCGTCGTCGACGACTAGCACGCGCATATTCATCTGAACTCCGAGCGGAATGTTTCCGCGTGCTACGATAACCATTCAGTTTGCGGTTTGATCGCGCCGCGATATAAAATGTGACATCAGCGCGCGATTGAGCGCTGATGGCGTCATGTTTTGGTCACGGATACAGCCGGCTTGCTGAGACTCGAAGAGTCTCTCGGCTTCGCCTAGCGGAGTCGAAATTACCATTTCCGTGCGATCGCAGCGGGCTTGGCAGCGGGCGGAGATACGTTTTAATCGCTCGAAAGTCCGTGTCCGACAATTGGCTCACGAAGCGGGTCGGTATGAAGCCAGAAACGCGAGCGCAGGAAGTCGAAGGACATGGGTTTGAGGTTCAAAGACGCGCGAATGAAGCTCAAAGGCACGCGAATGAAGCTCAAAGGCACGCGAATGAAGCTCAAAGGCACGCAAATGAAGTTCAAAGGCACGCAAATGAAGTTCAAAGGCACGCGAATGAAGTTCAAACGCACGCGAATGAAGTTCAAAGGCACGCGAATGAAGTTCAAACGCACGCGAATGAAGTTCAAAGGCACGCGAATGAAGTTCAAAGGCACGCGAATGAAGTTCAAAGGCACGCGAATGAAGTTCAAAGGTACGCGAATGAAGTTCAAAGGCACGCGAATGAAGTTCAAA
>Ga0182030_10006854_pt1 | contig 23910 bp, 18 predicted proteins | sample 812S3MmetaG_FD_121299 | JGI IMG/M metagenome (GOLD analysis project Ga0182030, IMG submission 121299) | Permafrost microbial communities from Stordalen Mire, Sweden - 812S3M metaG (Illumina Assembly) | ecosystem: Environmental > Terrestrial > Soil > Wetlands > Permafrost | place: Sweden...
AGCGGGCGGTAGTGAAGGATCCAGTTAAACATGTGTCGCGTAGCGACTCTGCTTATAAATACACCAAACAAGTAAGTGAAATAGCCAACCGTCGAGATGATGACAAACAAGATGATTGATGCCATGTAAAGCAGGGTCGCTTCGCGACGCATGTCTGACTGGATCCTTCACTACCCCCCGCTTCGCGGTCGTCCGTTCAGGATGACGGACGACTGGGGGTATGTGCTCGTTTTTTCAAAATTAGAATCGCTGCAAAAAAGTTGCGGAATTTTGGTATCTGTGTTACTAAATCATGTCTAAACAAGGGAACATCGTGACCACTAAATTGTTTAGCCTCACGCCCGTGCGTGACATCAATATAACAGCTGGAACCGTTTATGTTTGATAGTTTATGGACTTATCGTTATTTTATTTTTTCGGCCATACGAAACGACCTGACGGCTCGTTTCGCGCATTCTAAGCTTGGTGCCTTGTGGGTCATCTTCAATCCCTTGGCCCAGGTCATGATCTATGCTTTGATTTTATCGAACGTTTTGGCGGCTAAGCTTCCCGGTATCGACAATAAATATGCCTTTGCTATCTATTTGTTGGCTGGAACGCTGGGTTGGGCACTGTTCTCAGAAATCATCACCCGCTCGGTCAGTATGTTTGTGGAAAGCGCCAATCTGTTAAAGAAAATCAACTTTCCCAAGGTAACGCTGCCGACCATAATGTTGGGATCATGCTTGTTGAACAACTTGATTTTGTTAAGCGTCATCTTGGTCATATTTACCCTGCTGGACCATTCTTTTAGCATGACTATTTTTTGGCTGATACCTGTTACAGGAACTTTGGTGTTGTTTGGCTTTGGCATTGGTTTGATCCTTGGTGTGATTAATGTATTTGTGCGCGACGTGTCCCAGGTTGTGCCTATCTTTTTGCAGGTTCTGTTTTGGTTTACGCCCATTGTCTATCCCATATCTATTATCCCGGCAGAGTATGTATCCTGGATGAGCTTGAATCCGTTGGTTCCCATCATCGAGGCGTATCATAACATTTTGATGTACGACCAAGCGCCGGATATGACGAGTTTTCTGCATCTGAATGTGATTGGGCTGGCCATTACTCTTGTTGGGCTGTTGATGTTCAGGAGAGCAAGCCCTGAAATGGTGGACGTGCTATGAGTATTTTAAGGGTTAGCCAATTAGGAAAATCTTACCGGCAATATGCTTCGGAATTAATCCGTTTTGCGCGCTGGTTTGGTTTGCCGTTTAAACCCTCCGCCGAGCATTGGGTTCTTAACGAAATTTCCTTTGAGGTTCTGAAGGGCCAATCGGTCGGGATCATCGGTAAGAATGGTGCTGGAAAAAGTACTCTGTTGAAGATGATTACGGGCGTTCTACAGCCCTCCACGGGCACGATTCAAGTGAATGGAAAGATTGCCGCCATCCTAGAGTTAGGCATGGGCTTTAATCCCGATCTTAACGCCAGGCAGAACGTCTACCATGCGCTGGGCCTAATGGGTCATAGTCACGGGGCAATAGACGATGCTATGCCGGATTTAGAAGCATTCGCTGAAATCGGGGAATACTTCGATCAACCGATTCGCACCTACTCCAGTGGCATGCAGATGCGCGTGGCATTTGCTGTGGCAACGGCCTTCAGGCCTGATATTTTAATCGTGGATGAAGCATTGTCCGTCGGGGATGCTTATTTCCAACACAAGAGCTTTGATCGTATCCGCGAGATGAAAGAGCAGGGGACGTCTCTCTTGATCGTGTCCCATGACTTGTCATCCATACAAGCGCTCTGCGATAAAGTGATTCTGTTACAAAATGGTGGACTTATAATGGAAGGGCGGCCTGAAACCGTTCTGGATTATTATAATGCATCGCTGGCTGAGCATCAAAACCAAAAGGTTCGCCAAGTGGAGCACGGTGTCAACAAAGTTCAAACAATATCTGGTACGGGTGAAGTAACCATTTCTAAGGTGGAGCTATTGGATCACGATGGCCAATGTATCGAGGTAGCCAGTGTTGGTCAGGAATTAACTTTGGCGGTGGGTGCTAAAGCCCATTCTAATATTGAAAAGCTGGTGCTTGGTTTTGCGATTAAAAACCATCTAGGGCAGGTGATCTATGGAACAAACACCTATCATACGAAACAAATCCAGCATAAAATAGCGGCTGGTTCCGAGCTGTCTTTTTTGGTAAAGTTCCCTGCTAATTTGGGTGTGGGGACGTATTCGGTGCAACTGGCTTTGTGTAGTTCAGATACCCATTTAGAGAATAATTATGAATGGCGTGACCTGGCTTATGTCTTTGAAATAGCTAATGTAGGCAGAGACTTCTTTGCAGGCATGGCATGGTTGGATTCAGCGATCGAGGTAAAAAAAGCTTCATGACCTTTATATCTTACGCACAGAATTTTGAAGACGTCATGTTATGGCGGGTCTTTAAAGATATTAAGAACGGCTATTACGTTGATGTTGGCTCACAAGACCCTGTGGTTGACTCGGTCAGTTATGCTTTCAGCCAGAATGGCTGGAAGGGGCTTAGTGTAGAGCCGACCGAGCAGTATGTTACTCTGTTTAAAGAAACCCGCCCCCAAGACGATATCATTCAAGCATTTGTTTCCGATCATAAAACCCAGCTGGAATTTTATGTTTTCCCTGACACAGGTTTGTCTACGGCTAATTCTGAGGTATCAGAAAGACACAAACTAGCTGGTTTTGAATGTGATACACAAACGGTTGAAACCATTACCCTTGACGATGTTTTAGGGCATGCCGGTAGTAGGGAAATTCATTGGCTCAAGATTGATGTAGAAGGGCATGAAGAACAGGTTATCCAGGGATGGACACAAGGCATTCGGCCGTGGGTGTTGGTTGTAGAAAGTTATTTGCCTTTATCATCCGTTCCGACCCTACATAAGTTTGAAACTCACCATTCATGGGAGCCATCTCTTCTTGAAAAGGGCTATGAGTTTGTATACGCAGATGGTCTAAATCGTTTCTATCTGCATAAGGATCATTTGGATTTAAAACCATGCTTTCGTTTTCCTCCGAATGTTTTGGAAGATGACTATATAACTTATCAGGCTTCTCAAGCGGAGGATCGGGTTACTCAGGCGGAGCATAGAGCTTGGAAGGCGGATTGTGCCCTCAGGGAAAGCGAGCTAGCCATTCAGTCCCTCAGGAGTGAGCTTGGCGACCAGGCGCTGAAGCTGAAAATTATAGATGACCAGCGGTCCTATCTGGAGAGCATGCAAGCGGCTCTAAAGATAGCAACCGAGCGGCAAGCTGAATTATTGGCTGAAAAATGCGCTTTTGAGATACGCATTGCTGAAACGAAGGACCTGATAGCGAAACTTGAAGCGGAAAATGCCCACAAGCAAGAATTGTTGGTTGAGACGGCTAATCTCGAGTCAACCGTCGAGCTGATGAATCAACAAATTGCGGAACTAGAAGCGGAAAATGCCCACAAGCAAGAATTACAGGGTGAGATGGCTAAATTAGAGTCATTCTTGGAAACGACCAATCTGCAAATCGCTGAGTTAAATACGGATAAAATCGTTATGTCAAAACACGAGGATGAGCTACTTAAACAAATTCGAGATCGGGATACCCATATTCGAGAGTTAGAGACTGAACTATGCCATCGCAAAGCCTCTTCTTCCGAAGCATCCAGGGCGCTTGAAGCACTACATCGCAGCCTTTCCTGGAAAATCACCCGTCCTTTACGGGAATCCAAAAAGATTCTCCGGGATTGTTACCTGAAGCTAAGATCGGTCCTCTGGCGAGTGGCTAAGCCGATCTTCAGCAAAATTCTGTTAGAAGTGGGGCTTATCGTGAAAAGACACCCAGGTCTAAAGGAAAAGGTACTCCTCCAGTTGCACAGATTCCCGCGGCTAGCATCACGAATGCAGCGGGTGTTTGAGCAAGAGGTGCACAAAAAGGTATTTGGCACCGCCAACGTCGAACAACTTCTGGTCATCGATGGCTCTTCCATTGAAGACATTTTGAAATCCCGTTTGAAATCCCAAGCCTATACCCATTTGCCGAAAAGGGCAGGGTGTGATGGTATGAGAATCATACTGGATATGCGGGAAGACTCTATTCAAAGCACCGCAGGTCAATTTACCATGAATCATACCAAGGCGTTGCTTCGAAACGCAGGGAAACATGAATATATCCTGCTATTGTCAGATAGCTCGCCCGAATTTAAGCACCGACTGACCCGAGAATTCCATGGGCTCTTAGCTGACGACCGCGTCATTGTCTGGAATGATCTTCCCGATGAGTTTTATAAGAACGTTGACCAAACGACACGCGCCACTGTTGCGGGGATCTTGCGGGAACAATTTATCTCCGGGTTGCAGCCAGACCTGATCTATACCACCAGCCTGCCCGTGGATGATGGCTCACCCGGGTCCTGTCGATCCAGCATCCCAACAGCTGTCACCTTGTTCCATATGCAGCCATACGTCCTTTCGCAAATCGACTTTCTTAAACGAGCGGACCTTATTTTAGTCCCTTCACCTGCCTTACGAGAACAGGTCATTGAACATCTGCATAAGCCAGAAGACCAGGTCGTTAACATTGCCTGCGATGACAATGGCCTATTATTGGATCTTGCAAACTGTCGCGAGAAACATCAGCAGGAAAACTATTGGAACACACTTGCCAAGACCACGTTACAGGCCTTTGAAAATGCGCGCGAGCAACATGTAGGCTCCGTTGCAATCCGGATGCCACACGTTGAAGAACTATCCAGAGCCGTATCCGAGCAATACTCGCGTCTTAGGAACAGTATGGTGCGCCGCAATCTAAATTTGGGCAACGGGCTCAAAATAGTCTTAGATCTGCAAGGTGCGCAAGGCTCACAGGCTGAAAGAGGCATTGGACGCTACAGTATCGTCATGGCAAAGGCCATACTTCAAAACCCCAGAGACCATAAGATTTTTATTGCCCTGAATGGAGCATTTCCTGAATCCGTTGAGAAGTTGAAAAATGAATTCAAGGATCTTGTCCATCCAGATGACATCATCGTATGGAATGGTTTGTCGCACACGGCACGCTACCACCAAACCAATAGCGACCGAGCCCAGCTGTCGGCCTTCATTCGTGAGGGCACATTGTGGAGTCTGAATCCTGATGTTCTTCACATATCCAGCCTATTTGAAGGTCTTCATGAGGATCATGTTACTTCCATTAAAAGCTATTTTGGCGAAGTACCGACGACTGTTACTCTTTATGACTTGATTCCCTTTATCAATCCAGACCAGTATCTGGCATTGCCCGAGGCGAAAGAGTTATACATGCAGCAAATCGAACATCTAAAACAGGCTGATTTGCTGTTATCTATCTCCGATTCTTCCCGACAGGAAGTGCTTGATCATCTGGGCATCCAGCAGTTCAGAAAAACTGTAACCATATCCTGTGATACCTCTTCCAACTTCCGCGCCCTGAATCTTTCTGAGCCGGAAATTGCGGACTTGCGGTCAAGATATCACATTACCGGTAAATTCATCTTAACGGTGGGAGCCGTGGGCGCGGGCAATGATCGCAAAAATGCCAAAGCCTTAGTAGAAGCATATGCGCGATTGCCCAAGCATTTACAGAATGAATATCAGCTGGTGATTATTGGCTCAGCGGACGATATTGCAAAGCTTGCGATGAAGGAATTTACAAGAAACCTATCCTTGGGAGACGACAGAATCCTGATTACGGGTCATATCTCGGAACGGGATTTGGTGTCCCTTTATAATCAAACGGAGCTTTTTGTATTTCCGTCTCTGCACGAGGGTTTTGGTCTTCCTGCACTAGAAGCCATGCGCTGCGGTGTTCCTGTCATAGGCTCCAACACCAGCAGCATTCCAGAAGTGATTGGCATCGAGGATGCTCTGTTTGATCCTACATCTATTGAGTCTATGGCGGCAAAAATGGAGCAGGCCCTGACCTCGGAAGAATTTAGGCAAGCATTGCTTTCCCACGGCAAGGAACAGCAGAAGAGGTTTTCCTGGGAGTCCATAGCTGACCGTGCTTTCGACGCCTTTGAGGAGTTCTATGGAAGGTCGCGGAACTCAGGGGTGACCATAACGAAGGACACGAGTCAGTCAACAAAAAAGCTGCAGCAACTCGCGGGCTAAACGGGAGGCTACGGGTTATTTTATAGCTTGCCTTTTCACGTATAACTGATCTATATAACATCAGTAAAATGGGGAAGACTCCCCTTTTAAAGACAAGTACAAGACAGAATTTGAATCAAGTTAAAGGTAAAGACAATGAGTAAACGAGCGGTTGTTACAGGTATTACAGGGCAAGATGGCGCTTATCTGGCCGAATTCTTGCTAGATAAAGGTTATGAGGTTTATGGCACCTATCGTCGGACAGCGTCCACGAACTTTTGGCGCATTGAAGAGCTGGGCATTGAAAAGCATCCCAACCTCTATTTGGTAGAGTACGACCTAACCGATTTGGCCTCCAGTATTCGCCTCATTGAAAAAACCAAGCCTGACGAGGTCTATAACCTCGCTGCCCAAAGCTTTGTGGGTGTGTCTTTTGACCAACCGATCACCACCTGTAAGATTACCGGCCTTGGCCCCGTACACTTGCTGGAAGCAATCCGCATGCTGAATCCAAAAATCCGTTTTTACCAGGCGTCCACGTCGGAAATGTTCGGCAAGGTTCAAGAGATTCCGCAGCGAGAAGCAACACCCTTTTACCCGCGCAGCCCCTACGGTGTGGCCAAGCTCTATGCCCACTGGATGAGCATTAACTACCGCGAGTCTTACGATATCTTCGCCAGCAGTGGAATTCTGTTCAACCATGAATCCCCCTTGCGTGGGCTTGAGTTCGTAACCCGTAAAATTACCGACAGTCTGGCCAAAATTAAGTTAGGCAAGCAAGAAGTGTTAGAGCTGGGCAACATGGATGCTAAAAGAGACTGGGGCTTTGCAAAGGACTATGTGGACGGTATGTGGCGTATGCTGCAGGCTGACGAGTCCGATACCTTTGTTCTTGCAACAGGACGCACGGAAACCGTGCGTGATTTCGTACACATGGCGGCAAAAGCTGCGGGCATGGAGCTGGAATTCAAGGGTAGCAACGAAAACGAAGTCGCCGTTGATACAACCACGGGCAGAACCGTTGTGGCCGTGAACCCTCGTTTCTACCGCCCCGCCGAGGTTGATCTGTTGGTCGGCGATGCGTCCCTGGCAGCAAGCAAGCTAGGCTGGAAGGCCACGACCACCCTGGAACAACTCTGCCACATGATGGTAGAATCCGATTTAAGGCGTAATGAGCATGGCAACAGCTTCTAGTCGCCCAAGAGTCCTGATCACAGGCATAGAAGGCTTTACTGGCCAATATCTTGCCCGTGTCATGGAATCTCGAGGGTATGAAGTCTTCGGCACAGCCTACAACGCCAAGGATGCGTCGGGAAGAATAACCAATGTGGACTTATGTGACCGCGATGCGGTCAGCCAAGTGGTCCATGACGTCAAGCCCGATGCGGTTGCCCACTTGGCGGCAATTGCCTTTGTGGCCGATCGTAATGTGACTGGCATCTATCAGACCAATCTCTTGGGCAGCTACAATTTGCTGGACGCATTAGATAATATGGGTTCTCATAAGCCTCGCTCCATACTCATGGCCAGCAGTGCCATCGTCTACGGTAATAATGCAGTGGATACAATCAGCGAAGATGTGATTGCCGATCCCACCAACGACTATGCCGTCAGTAAATACGCCATGGAGAAAATGGCAAAACTGTGGATGCAAAAGCTCCCCATCGTCATAGTCAGACCCTTCAACTATACGGGCATCGGCCAGGCGCCCAAGTACCTGATACCAAAAATCGTGCAGCATTTCGCTGAAAAGCAACCCGTCATTGAGCTGGGCAATCTTGATGTGTGCCGCGAATTTAATGACGTACGTTTCGTTGCTGAAGTATACGGAAAACTCTTGGATCATTGTCCGACAGGGAGTACTATAAACGTGTGCACAGGCAAGGCCCACTCCCTGGGAGAGGTCATCAGCATGTGCGAAAAAATAACGGGACATAAGATCGAAGTAAGGGTAAACCTTGAGTTTGTTAGGCCTAACGAAGTTCGAATACTCAAAGGGAATAATACGTTGCTGACGAGCATTGTCGGCGATTTACCGTCGCCCGGCTTAGAGAAAACCTTGGGATGGATGTTGAATGAATGGCAGTTAAAGAACTAAAAATCGGTGTAGATGCCAAAAGCCTTTGTGGTACCATTACGGGTATCGGCAGATATACCATTGAGATGTGCAAAGCCCTCAGCACCATTCCCGGTGTGTCACTTTATCTTTACAGCCCCAGTCCCATTCATGAAGAAATTGTAAAAGCCATTGGTCCTAAACATTACAGGTCTGGAACAATCAACAGCAAGGTGGTAAGGCAACTTTGGTGTGATACCTCCCTGCCGATGTGGGCGAAGACCGATGGGGTCGAGGTGTTATGGGGACCCAGCCATCGTTTACCTCGCTTCATAGCCTCTCATATTGTCCGGGTTGTTACTATTCATGACTTGGTTTGGATATATGCCAGTCAAACCATGAGCACCCTCACCAGATTTCTGGAACGGCTCCATATGCCCGCAGCAATTAAAAAAGCAGACCGGATTGTTGCCGTCTCATCAGCTACCGCCAAGTCAATTGCCGAGAATTACCGCAGCCGTGCCAATAGGGTAGCCACAGTGCTTGAGGGTGCCGATCACATGACGACTACACCCGACACAACAGTGCTGGAATCCTATAACATATCGGGACCTTATTGTCTATTTGTGGGAACCCTAGAGCCCCGCAAGAATCTGGCGAATTTACTAGCTGCATACGCAAAATTACCCCAGGAAGTCAAAGAAAAATGCACATTGCTTGTCGCTGGAGGCAAGGGCTGGGGGGATGTGAATCTGGCAGAGACTATTAAGAAGCTTGAACTCGAAGCCCACGTACTGCTGCTCGGCTACGTGGACGAGCCAACCCTGGCGGCTTTGTATTCTCAGGCGCGATTTTTAGTCATGCCATCTCTCTACGAAGGCTTTGGGCTACCCTTGGTGGAGGCAATGACCTATGGCACCCCGGTGCTCACATCTAATAACTCATCCATGATCGAAGTGGCGGGAGACGCGGGAATTCTCGTTGATCCCTTAGACCTTGATTCAATTACCCAGGGCCTGTTACAACTCATCACCGACGACAAGCTGCACAGCAAGTTGTCCCAGAATGCGACAAAGCATGTAGCCCAATTCACCTGGAGCCGAGCCGCGGAACAGTTGACCCAGGTGCTACATGAAGCTGTAGCTGAAAGGAAAATAGCTTCATGAAGGTCCTACATTTCTGCAAGTCCTACTTCCCGGACAATTACGGTGGCATCGAAACCACTATTAACCAGATATGCTTGGGCACCAAAGCCCTGGGTATAGAGTCTGAGATTCTCTGCCTCACACCAAATAAAGAAGAATCAACCATTGAGATCAACGGCATCAAGGTCCATCGCGTACCACAATTAATGTCGCTAGCATCCACACCGCTGTCATTTAAAATCCTCAAGCGATATGCAGAGATAGCCAAAGATTTCGACGTAATAAACTTCCATTTCCCGTGGCCTATGGCTGATTTAACCCATTTGGTCTCGGGTTTGAACAAGCCCTCGGTCGTGCTGTATCATTCAGATATCGTCAAACAAAAGACAATTCTGAAATTCTACAAACCCCTAATGAACCGATTTTTATCAAGCGTGGACGCTATCGTTGCCACATCACCTAACTATGCGGCGAGCAGCGAGGTGCTGCATCAGTACGCGCACAAAGTAAGCGTTATTCCCTTTGGTTTGTCCCGGGCATCTTATCCCCAGCCGTCCGAAGAGCGACTCAATTACTGGCGCGAGAGGTTTCCATCCCGCTTCTTTTTATTCATCGGCATCCTGCGCTATTATAAGGGCGCTCATGCCCTGATTGATGCGGCCAAGGGATTGTACGTACCGGTCGTCTTGATTGGTGCTGGCGGTATTGAGTCTGAACTAAAAGCCCAGGCTGAAGAAATCAACGCTTCCAACGTACATTTTCTGGGGGCACTGTCCGATGAAGATAAGGTGGCATTGTTGATGCTCTCTTATGGTGTAATTTTACCATCCCAGCTGCGCTCTGAGGCCTTTGGTATCTCGTTGCTAGAGGGAGCCATGTATGGCAAGCCTCTGATTTCCTGCGAAATCGGAACGGGCACCACCTATATCAATATCCACGGGCAAACCGGCATAGTTATACCCCCCGAGTACCCATATGCTCTCCACCAAGCCATGAAGAATCTCCTAGACAACCCAGACAAAGCCGCAGAACTGGGACAAGGCGCAGCCAAAAGGTTCGAAGAACTCTTTACGGAACAGAAGATGGCAAAGTCCTATGCGGACTTGTATCGCAAGGTTATGGAGAATAAGAGATAGGGACTCCAGGGCCTATGCATGAAAATTAAAAGTGCACAAAGCTCCAGCTTGCCTCCCCTGGATGCGCAGGGGTCCAGCGCAAAATGCGTCGCGTAGCGACTCTGTATTATCTTCGGAGCTTCTACGCAGCACACTATCAGTGCTGGGCCCCTGCGCATCCAGGGGAGGAAAGCTGGGAGCTAAGTGTTTCCCTGTATATCCTTCTTTTTCATGCGTAGGCCCTGGATAGGCTCTTGACATCCCTATCTTAACTTTCTAAGAATATCTTTACACGTTAATTATTTTCAGGAGTTTAGAATGAAGTTCTCACCATACATCTTAGCAACCCTACTCACCATCGCGCCCGTTTTTGCCAGTGATAGTGAAGAAGAAGACAAACCTTCAGCTGTAGCCCCAGCCACCGCCCCCGCACCCGCCCAAGAACAGGACAGGGCTGTGCTCTTGGCGAGTATCGAAGACCTGGAAGTGCATTTTGAAGAATTAAATACTCACACTGAGACCTTTGTTGCAGATGCCTTAGGGATGTATGGCATAAAGCCGGAAGTCCGAGCTGGTGACAAGGCCATAGAAAACTCCCCCGAAGCGAGATTCTTGAATGCGATCCCCTGTTCCCTAATTTCGCTAAATGTTAAGCCGCATCTTACCTTCGAAGACTTGCTTCAAATCAGAGAAAATAAAGGAATGCGTACGTTACCCAAAGTTTTCTTCTCATTTCTTTCCCGTTGTCCGGGGGATAAGGATATAACCTATGCGCTTTCTGACTGCACAATGTTGGCTACCCTAACGCCGGACATGTCAGCCTATTGCACGATCATGCCTTTCTTGACGAATTCAGCAGAAGGGCTCATCATGCCCAATGCTAACAGTGACACGCCTTTTGACGGGGTCGAGCAAGCCATCACGGCAAGCCTTACGGTTAAAAAGACGAGCAGTCGGGGAAATGTGAAAGTGGTCTCAGGCCAAGACCAAAAACCCGTCGCCTTCCAGTCCCATAAAGCAGCAGCCTTGTGTCCTTTCTATCGTCTTTATAAAGGAGAAGAACCCATTGGTGTTTTTGCTCTGGTCACTTTCAAAATTGAAGCTCAAGACCGTGCGGCTGTTATAGCTAAGTTCTTGCCAGGGTTGCAGGCTATGATTGCCAAGAAGATCCGTAAGGCCGATAGGGATAAAATTCCTGATTTTAAGAGCTACATGAAACAGTAAAATCGGCTCTTATGCAAAACGGCTGGGTTGAATCTAATCTTCTGCCCCCGGCAGACGTCATCCTGAACGGACGACCGCGAAGCGGGAGGTAGTGAAGGATCCAGTTGTAGATGTGTCGCGTAGCGACTCTGCTTATAAATATATCAAACAAGTACGTGAGACAAGCAGTCGTCTAGATGATGACAAATAAGATGATTGGGGCGATGTAAGGCAGAAGGCAGAGTCGCTTCGCGACGCATGTCTCACTGGATCCTTCGCTCCCGCCCGCTTCGCGGTCGTCCGTTCAGGATGACGGGGGACGGGCGTATTCACTTTGCTAACTATCCTCACTTGAGTTCAACTTAGCATGCCGATTACTCACCTGTTTTACATAATAGCCGTAAAGTCGTTAGGCACAAAAAAACCCGGGGAAGTTTCCCGGGTTTTTCTTTTATAATTACGCAATCAACTTCCGCAGCACATACTGCAAGATCCCGTCGTTCTTATAATATTCCACCTCATCCCAAGTATCCAAACGACACAGCAGCTGAATGGTATTCTCGCTGCCGTCAGGATAGGTGATTTTGCAATCTACCTTCATACCGGGCTCTAGTTGTCCTTCCAGGCCTGTGATCTCGAAGATTTCGTCGCCAGTGAGTCTCAGGTTCAGGCGGTTGGTATCTCCTTGGAACACCAGCGGCAGTACACCCATACCGATCAGGTTGGATCGGTGGATGCGCTCGAAGCTTTCCGCAATGACAGCCTTAGCACCCAGCAGGCGCGTGCCTTTTGCGGCCCAGTCCCTGGAGGATCCTGTCCCGTATTCTTTGCCGGCAATAATCACCAGGGGCACACCTTCCTTTTGATACTGCATAGCCGCATCAAAAATGGAGATAGCCGTCTCATCAGGCATGTGTTTTGTAAAACCACCGGGTGTCATAGGCACCATCTCGTTGCGTAAGCGAGGGTTGGCAAAAGTTCCGCGCATCATCACTTCATGATTACCACGGCGGGAACCATAGGAGTTAAACTCCGCCACAGGCACGCCATGTTCCTTTAGATAATGACCCGCCGGGCTGTCTTCCTTGATGGATCCAGCTGGCGAGATATGATCGGTAGTCACGCTGTCCCCCAAAATAGCTAAGGGCCGTGCGCCGTATATGTTGGTGATGCTGTCGGGCTCTATGTTCATGTTAGCAAAGAAGGGCGGATGCTTGACGTAAGTGCTATCAGGCACCCAGTCATAGGTCATGCTTTGGGTATCACTGAGGCTGCGCCACAGTTTATCGCCATCGAACACGTTACCATACCGTTTTGTAAACATCTGTGGTGTCAGGTTCTTGGTGACACTGTCCAGAATTTCTTCCTTACTCGGCCAAATATCTTTCAGGAACACGTCATTGCCGTTTTGGTCTTGTCCAAGAGGATCCTTGTAGAGGTCCACTTTCATGGAACCAGCCAAGGCATAGGCTACTACCAGTATGGGCGAGGCCAGGTAGTTCAACTTAACCTGAGGATGTATACGCCCCTCAAAGTTACGGTTGCCAGACAGAACGCCCGCGACGGACATGTCATTGTCTTCTACTGCCTTCGCAATAGGAGCGGGCAATGGGCCGGAGTTACCGATACAGGTGGTACAGCCGTAGCCCACCAAGTAAAAGCCCAAGGCATCCAAGTCTTCGGTCAGCCCAGCTTTATCCAAATAATCGGTCACAACCTGCGAGCCAGGCGCTAGGGAAGTCTTCACCCAGGGCTTTACCTTGAGGCCCTTGTTGCGGGCATTGCGGGCCAAAATGCCGGCGCCCAGCATGACTGAGGGGTTTGAAGTATTGGTACAGCTGGTGATAGCGGCAATAACCACATCCCCATCGCTGAGCTCAAATTCTTGGCCGTTGTAGGTGACCTTGGCTTTGCCGGGCTGTAACTTATCTTCCTTATCCAAGGCTTCTCTGAGGGCTTCTACGGAGTTTGTAAGAGCAATTTTATCTTGAGGGCGCTTGGGGCCGGCTAGGCTGGGCACAACCTCTGCTAGATCCAGAGACAACGTAGACGTAAACAACGGATCCGGTGTATTCGCGTGTCGCCACATGTTTTGTTCTTTGGCATAAGCCTCAACCAGCTTGACTGTGTCTTCATCTCGTCCCGTAAAGCGCAGGTAACGAAGGGTCTCATCATCCACGGGGAAGAAGCCACAGGTTGCGCCATATTCCGGCGCCATGTTGGAGATTGTTGCTCTATCCGCGATGGTTAAATAATCCAGGCCTGGGCCGTAAAATTCCACGAACTTGCCGACCACGCCCTTTTTGCGCAGCATTTCGGTGACCGTCAACACCATGTCGGTGGCTGTGGTTCCTTCTTTCAGGGCTCCGGTTATCTTGAAGCCAACCACTTCTGGGATCAGCATCGATATGGGCTGGCCCAGCATGGCGGCTTCGGCTTCTATACCACCCACACCCCAGCCTAGGATAGCTAAGCCGTTGATCATGGTAGTATGACTATCGGTGCCGACCAGGGAGTCTGGGTAGGCGAAATTTTCGCCGTTCTGTTCCTTCTGCCAGACGACCCGGCCTAAATACTCCAGGTTAACCTGGTGGCAAATACCTGTTCCAGGAGGTACAACCCGGAAGTTGTCAAAGGACTGCTGACCCCAACGCAAGAACGCATAGCGTTCCCGGTTGCGCCCGTATTCGCATTCTACGTTTTCCTGAAATGCTTCATCATTGGCAAAGTAATCCACCATCACCGAATGGTCGATGATTAAATCTACAGGGGATAAGGGATTGATCTGACTAGGGTTACCGCCCAGCTTCTTAATGGCCTCGCGCATTGCAGCCAGATCCACCACTGCGGGCACGCCCGTAAAGTCTTGCATCAGCACACGGCTCGGGCGAAAAGCGATTTCACGGTCGCTGGTCTTGTGCTTCTGCCAATCTACGATCGCTTTGATATCGTCCGTGGTTACGGTCTGACCATCCTCATAGCGCAGCAGATTTTCCAGCAGAATCCTTAAAGAAAATGGCAAACGCTCAATAGAGCCCAGCTGGCTTTCAGCAGATTTCAGGCTGTAGTAACGATAAGATTTATCACCGACTTTGAGGGTTTTACAGGTGTTCAGTTGATCTCTGCCGAATTGCGACATATGGATACTCCCTAGGTTTTTAAGTGTACTTTGAGAGAATCTTATCACAGGGCATGCTCAGGGTACAGAAGGGAAATGTCTTCAGTTCAATGAATATAAGAAGTCACTCCCAGCCTCTTAACACTCCTCGCCTCGTAAAAGGAAGGTAAACTCAGGAACGCTGGTGACACCCGCCCTCACGATAAGTTCCCGGGTTGTAGGAGAATCTAAAAAGGCCTGAGCCTTTTTGTAGTCGGCCATCTTAAAAATGATTGTCATTTCTAGAGGGTTCACCAAACCGCGCAGCACGGTAGGCTCACGAAGCCCTGCCTCTTCTCTCAACTGTTGAGCAGAATCGAATACCTTACGCCATTTGGCGTAATCAGCAATAGTGTGACTTGCAATTAGAATCATAGGCATTATTGTAGTCCTTCTTTTTTCGCTCATGATACCAAAGACGAATGTATAAACGCAACCCTTTGGCTTTGGCAAAGGTCCATACGCGTATCACTTTTTAAGTGCCTATAACACATACGCCAAGATTGTCCCTATTTCCCTTCGGGCACCAATGTCTCCGGGTTATAGGTATGCCCCAGATGGATTTCGTTATAATTGAGCGAATAGGGGTTGAACTGTTGTCCCGGTAGCATGAAGAAGATCTTGACCGCGTACATGTAGCCTTTGACAATCCCTTTTAACAGGGCATCGATTTCGCGGCTTTCGTTCAGGTCTAGGTCCTCGAATGCATGGCTTAGCTCTCGTTCGTAATGCTTCTTGATAACGGCATTGTCTGCCCGTGATTTGGATAAGAGGGCATTCATGACGAGGGTCATGTTTTCTTGGGAGGTGGTGAGGCCCTCTTTCGTTATTTGCACGTTGAGGGCTTCACCTAGTTGACGATTAATCGCTTGATGTTGTTCATGTCGTTGCTCAGAGAAGATGGCCGCAAAGGCTTGGGCGCGTTCATCGGGGGTGAGGACTGCAACGGATCCCTTGTAGATCAGATATTCGGCTGCTTCCGCGGCAATCTCGTCTCGCAAGGCCTCGGGTGCTTCAGGCACTTCGTATTTGATGAACTTGTGGATTTCCTCTGCGAGCCTTTCTTGCGAGATATAAATCTTGCCTCTTTGAAATACATAGAGCACTTCGGCTATGTGATTGAGTCTGGAGGCGAACTTTTGGGACAGCTCAGGGTAGGCTACATCGTACGGGCTGCCCATGAGTTTATCGATGGCTTCCCTGTTGTTCTTAAAATAATCAACGATCTTCTGGAATGAAAAAGCAAAGCGATAAAGATATTTAGCACCCCTGGAGAACGTTTGGGGCGTTTGTCCATGGCCCGTTCCAATCTTGTGGATGAAATAGCCCAATTGCTCGCCCATGGAGATGAGGTGAGCGAAGGGCGTAATCGCAAACAGGCTGTCGCGATTGGTTTTCACCAGATGTTCCCGCAACTCGTCGACGGTTTTGAACTTCTCTGGGTTGCCATTTTTCATGTAGTCATTAACCATATTGCTGAGCATTTGCGATATGGGTTGATCGCCCATGACGACCAGCTGGAAAGCTTCTTGGGTATAATAGCCTTCAGGATAATAGGTCTCACACAAAGCAAAGAGCAGAGCCGTTTGAATGAGCAGGTCTTCCTTCTCCTTGTTGGCAGCTTCTATGATGCGTGCAAGATCCTCGTCCACGGGCTTCTGCCCCGCAATTTTTTTCTCTTCATTGGTCAGGCTATCCTGCAGTTTCTGTTCCTGGCGCACGTGGGACAACATCTGTTGCGACAGAACTGTAATCGCTTTCAAGTCCAAGAGTGCGTTGATCTCAGTCAAGGGAGGTGGTACCTTCAGACCCATCTTTTCTTTGATGGTTTCTCGATCCCGGGTCGTTACTTTTTCCAATTCCCGATCGTACTGTTGCACGCTGTTGAGAACATCAGCGACTTCTGGGAATATATGAGTAAACTCGATCTTATACTGCTCCCATGGCAAGGTCTTGGAGTGTTTTAAATTCCGGTAAATCTGCAGCTGGGCCAACGAAAAGGCGACCTTTTGGTATTTTTCGATTTCTTCTTTTAAGGTAATATTTCGCAAGGTCTGCAGACTCGCCCCGGGGTGGTGGGTATAGACCTGTTCATCAAAGGTGACCTCAGAGGTATTACCATACATATAGATATGAAGCGTGTCGGCCAGGATCTTGGCTATGACCTCCTGATAGGAGGAGGTGCCCATAGCAACATTATCAATATCTGAGTTATATCCCACACTACCGGCGGCTGCCCATTTTACTGGCTTCAGACCAAATTTCTCCAGGGCTTTGTTGACCAGGTTTTCATTAAATATCTTATCCATACCCCTGAACTGTTCCCATGAATAATCAGCGCCGGGGATAGGTTTGTTCATGTTCACATCCAGCTCGCCCTTGAGTGAGGCCCAGGTGGCGCCGTCTTCAAATTTCTCAAAAGGTATGGGATTTCGTTTTTTAAAGGTGTTGATTTCATCCAGCAGCTCGCCGCCCAAAAGATCTTTCCAGATATGTTTGGCTATGTCTTGGATATTGAGATCGTGATTGATAATGGAAAAAAGCTGCTTCTGATACTCATTTATTGAGGCGGGTGCAGGTTGCTTATCATAAGTCTGGGCCGCACTCGCCCAGGAAATCTGGGTGATGAGCAGTAAGGCAAGAATGAGGGTTTTGTATGTACTAATGCTCAAGGGTTTCTGCCGTTATCATCGTATACTTTATATGGCAAAGGGAGGACGATGGTCCTCCCCCTTTCATTCGTATTCAATCAGCTATTTATTTCGTAGCGTAAACTTTCGAAGGCCGCAAATACAAAAGCACTGCAGCGATTACGAAGAGTGCAGGCACATCGCCCAACAGGTGGCCTTTGTGCTCAGGATACACAACCGCCTGGACGGCCATGATGGTTCCATGTACGATGCTGGACCAGATGGTGAATGATATGATGCTGGTATATTCTTTAGGGTTTTTGGCTGCAAGCATGAGGTAGACACCCAACGTTGCATAGATCCCCAAGATCATCTGCAGATAGGCAGATTGCCCCTCATGCCAAGCCCATCCTGAAGGCCAGATCTTTGTAAGTGGGTATAGGCCTATGATAAAGCAAGCGCCAATAACTGCTAAGGCTATGGAAAGATATTTCGATTTCTGTGTTTCAGTCATTTTTTGTCCCTATTGTTCTTGTTAGTGCTTTATCATAGATTATATTTAAGACCATAGTCAAGCCGAAGTAAATAAGTGGTGATAGCTGCTTGATATGACTTAAATTTATAATTTCTTAACCTTTAATAATAGGGATCTTGCTTGTTCCTATAGATTGATGTTGTAATAATCTTTTAACCCCTAATGGAGAAGGTCTGTGCCTCACATCACCATTGAATACAGTCGGAACTTGAAAGAACCAGAAAAGCTCTTGCCCTTGCTGGGTAATTTGCAAGATTTATTAGCCGAAGCCTTACCCGCCAAGCTAACAAGCTTCAAAAGTCGAGCGAAGTCTTACGACATCTTTGTTCTAGGCAATGCCCAACCAGACACCTGCTTCGTACATTGCCAGGTCAAGGTGTTACCAGGACGCACCAAAGAAACCCTAGACGCCGCGGCGGCAAAAGTGCTGAAAAGCATGCGAGATACATTTCAGGCAGCCAATGCCAGGTTAAATTTATCGGTGGAAATAGCCGAGTTGGGTCCGGCGTACGTGAAATGGGACTCGGGGGAGGAAGTGGGGGTTTAGTATGCTAAAGTGCAACCACAGATCAAGCCGTTGCGGGGGTTGCACTGCCTCACCTATCGTCATTCAGAGCAGCAACGCTTCGCTTATGCTGCTCTGAATGACGGTCATTGGGGCCGCCTTATTCAGTTAGGTGTGCCGTATCTCTACTCATCCGTCAGCTTCTGAAGCTCTTTACGGAACTCATCTAGGTTCACGCTTTTGTCCTTGACCGTGATCTTGCCGATCAGGAAGTTCATCACTTCATCCTCCAGCAGCGGCGCGCGCAGTTGTGCGTGGGCTTCTGGGTTCTTCAGATAGTAGTCGAAAGCTTCTTTTTCGTAGCCTTTGTGTTGCCTTGCCGCTTGCATGACGGCTTGGGCGATTTTTTCTTTGGGCACGGTAATCTTATTCTCTTTCGCGAATTCCGACAGAACCAGACCCAAACGTACGCGACGTTCTGCTAGATCCTGATACTTCTTCTTCAGGCTAGCCATTTCTTTATCGGAGGGCTTTTCGCGCTCTTTGGTTTTGACCTGCTCCTTGATTTCCGCTTCTGCTTCTTCCCAAATCAGATTAAATTCTTGATCATGCAGACTCTGGGGCACCTTGAAATCATACTGTCCAGCCAGGCCATCCAGAATTTGTCGCTTGGAATACAGGAATGTCGGATGCACGATAGATTCTTGCAGCTGTTTCTTCGCTTCTTCCCGCAGCTGACTTAAGCTTTCAAAGCCCAACTCTTTTGCCACCTCTTCGGTCAGCTGAGCCGTCATGGGCTCGCGCAGTTCCTTGATGGTGGTCTTGTACATCAATGTCTTGCCAGCAAATGGCTTGTTAGGGAAGTTTTCCGGCAGGGAGAATTCAATATCCACAACATCACCGGCTTGTTTGCCAGTAAGTGCCGTCTCGAAGCTCTCCAGACGATTTATGCCTAGTTCTAGGTGGAATCCCTCAAAGCCTTGCTCGCTGGCATCAAAATCCGGGTGAGATGCAACAGCATCTATCACAACTGTGTCGCCCTTTTTGGACTTGCGTGCTGCCGTCACCGGCGTGGTGTGCTTTTGATGCTCAATCAGTTTGAGCAGATGCTCGTCCACATCCTTGTCCGTCACATCAACGTTCAGCTTCGTGATCTTGAGCTTCGCAGGATCTAGCAGCTTGAATTCAGGCAAAACCTCAACCTCGACCGTACAGGTCAGATCTTGGCCTTTATTATACTCCTTGATTTCGATCCGAGGCTTTGTCGCCGGGTGAAGACTCTTGTCCTTGATCAGCGAATCGACCGATTGGCTCACCGCATGGTTGATAGCATCTTTTCGGGCACTGTCGTCATACTTCTGACGCAAAATGTTCATAGGAATCTTGCCCGGCCTGAAACCAGGGATCTTTGCCTGTTTGCCGTACTCTAATAGAGATTGGTCAACCTGCTTCTCAATTTCTTGAGAGGGGATTTCAATCTTATACTCATGTTTTAAATCTTTAGATGATTCCGCAAGGACCTTCATGAGAGCTGCTCTTTCTATTCATAAATATCAATGGTGCGGGCGAAGGGACTTGAACCCCCACAGCCGAAGCCACAAGAACCTAAATCTTGCGTGTCTACCAATTTCACCACGCCCGCAAACGTGTAGCGAACCGAAAACGATTCAGCATGATTGCTAATACCAAACTCTAAGCGCGAATCCAAGCGAAAAATGGAATTATGCATGTTTTTTTTGTCTTTGCTGTAACTGAAAGAGCATATAGGCGGGGATCGCTATGGTGATAAACAGGATAATCGGCATCAAAATAAAATGATCTTGCCGGATGATACCCCCTAAGGCTGCACCCAAAACACCCATAAAAGTGCGCGAGCTCGACAGGACAGCGGCTGCAGCTCCCTTTTTCTTACTGAAGTCCATAGCCAGCGTCGCGCCCGATGGCGTCAACATGGCCGTGCCACCGATATAAAGGGCGGCGGCAAAGGCCATAGATCCCGGCCTTTCAGGAAAGAACAAAATGATCGTCATGAGCATGCCTGCACCCATTGCCGCGATTATGAGGCCTTTTTGAATGACGCCATAATTGCCAATCTTCTTGATGGTAAATTCTGTCAACAGCGAGCACGCAATGAAGGCGATAATCATGGCCGCCGTATAGTACCCAAAAACCACCGGTGAAAGGCCTAATCCTTCGATGAACAGAAAAGGCGCCACCGTCGCATAGATCCACTTCCCACAGTTCAACGAGCCGTGAATCGTCACCGCATAGAGAAAATCGCGATGATGCAGCATTTCGTTCAAACCTTCAAATATCTGATGATATTTATTCAGCAGCTTGGTCCTAAGCTTAGCCCTGGTATCGCCCTCATGATGGGGATGGTTGCTCATATCGGTGTAATAAAAATAAACCAGAAGCCAGCAGAAAACCCCATAGCCAGCCATAAAAAAGAAAACATATTGCCAGCCAAAATCCACCGTCAGATGCCCACCGATAATAGGCGCCAGAATACTCGCCGTAATAGAGGCCAGCATAATGCGCGAGAGAATCTGAGTTGTTTGAGGCCCCGAGAACTCATCGTTGACCATCACCAGGCCAATCACTGTGGTAGCCCCACCGGAGCAGCCTTGCAGAAAGCGCAAGAACACTAACTCTTCAATGCTCTTAGCAAAAGGACACATTAGAGTGAAGGCAAGATACAGCGTCAGAGAGTAAAGCAGAATATTACGCCTCCCATAGGTGTCCGACAAGGGACCGTGTATCAAGGCAAAAATAGAGATGCCCGCAAGATTAAATGCAACAGTCATTTGGGTAATTTCAGTTGTCGTAGAAAAAAACGCAGCAATATTGGGCAAAGCCGGCAATGGAAGTTCATTTGCGAACATCATATTCGCTAGACAAAAGATCGAAAGTCCTGATATCTTGAGTTCACGAGGGACAGTCATTTATGAAATGGTACCCTTTTATTTTTAGAATACCATATTGTGGGGGGTGAATTCTAGATCTGTATTTAGGGGAAAGAAGTCATCAGGGGCGAGTAGATACCCGCCCCTGGAGGGTTTTGTCTTAAGAAAGTTTATTGCACGGAACAGCCCGGTTGACCTGGGCTGAAGACTTGGAAGTCACCTTGATCATCGTCTAGAGCCGTGCGAAGAAAGGCATCTTTTAAAGCTCTTGCGCGTTCAGCCTGGCGTTCTTCCTCAGCAAGATATTCTTCCGCACCGACGAGGGTCGTCTTCAGCAATGTTTTATAGAACTCCTCGCACCCTTCTTTTAGAATGCGGGAAGTCTGCGCAGACTGATTATTGTTCGTCTCTAAGATCTTGAGCAGGGCTGGGATATTCTTTATGCATCTTGGGTCACCGCAAGTGCAGTCATCAGCTTGTGCTTGCTCTGGATTCTCAGGTAGAACTTGTTCTTTTGCAAAAGCAATCGCAAATCCATGTATCAGCTTTAACATTTCGGGTAGCTTGTTAAAATGAGGCTGGACTGCATCTTCAAAGGCATCTACGTCAGGCCAAGCTATAAGCGGGAGCCCGGTTTTCTCTGCTGCTTGTAAGACGAATCCTGCTGTGAGTCTTTTATGCCAATGGGACCAGCGGATCACGGACAATGAATCGCCGAAGAGAGCTGGAACCTCATCTAAAGTTAACTTATTCTTCTGATCGAGCATGCGATTACAAAGTCTCAGGACCTGTGCAGGTTCTAGTGGCTTGAGGGTAAACCAATCAAGTGGCGCCCCACCCAATATGTGCCTGAGATTCGCTTTTGCAACCTCACCCATGAGGGTATAATTGAGATCTGCTGTAATCTGAGTGAGATTCTCACGGGTCAATATCTGAGCATCATTCAAGACATAGTCATCCTCGTTAGCAAGGATAGACCGCAGGACGTTGAGCTTTTTCAAGCCAGCAGCGAGTGGGTCCACGTTGTTGTTATTGTAGTTAACGTTAGTGCGAGGTGAAGTAGCCTTGGGGGGTACGGCAGGAGAGTCCTGCGCTGGTCCTGTTTCCCTTGGTGATTCAGTTTTAACTGATATTACAGGAGACGTCGCACTGCGAGGCGAAGCCACCTTGGGGGGTATGGCGGGAGAGTCCTGCGGTGATCCTGTTTCCACAGGTGATCCAGATTTGGGTGATAATACAGGAGACGCCGCACTGTGAGGTGAAGCCGCCTTGAGGGATACGGCGGGAGAATCCTGCGGTGATCCTGTTTCCTTTGGTGATCCAGATTTGACTTCTAATACAGGAGACGCCGCGCTGTGAGGCGATTCATCGAGAACGACCCAGGGATCATTATCTGAAGCAAACGCACCAGTTGTTGTGATCGCACCAGATAAAATCACAGCTTGTAGCAATGCAGTTAAAGTTTTAGGACGTAATATCGATATTTCACTCATTTATGTATCTTTTCTTTAGAGGTTAACATCAGACGACAGCCAATACAGCTGGAATCACTGTTGTGTTTAGACGATTGGGTGGCTGAAGTCTAGAGGGAAAATAACTGGCTCTTATGCAAAGCGGGTGGGTTGGATGTAATCTTCTGCGCCCGGCAGCCGTCATCGTGAACGGACGACCGCGAAGCGGGCGGGAGAGAAGGATCCAGTTATAAATGTGTCGCGTAGCGACTCTGCTTATAAATATACCATACAGGTAGGTGAAATTGCCAGTGGTCTAGGTGATGACAAACAGGATGATTGGAGTCATGTAAAGTAGCGTCGCTTCGCGACACATGTCTGACTGGATCCTTCTCTCCCGCCCGCCTCGCGGTCGTCCGTTCAGTATGACGGGAGCGGGAGTATTCGCTTTGGTAACTATCCTCACTTGAGTTCAACTTAGCATACCGATTACCCACCTGTTTTACATAAGAGTCAAATAACCCTACCGCACCGCACGCATACGATACTTCCCCCGATACTGGGTCTGAAACCGCTTCAGATTCTCCGGCGTCATCCGCACCCGCAGGACCGTATCCGTCTCACGGTCATCGCGATTGATCACTTCCCCGTGATCATACAACCAAGACACTGCCGCACCGCTGTTGACGTTGAGGATAAACAGTTTTTCCACTTCATTCTCGCTCAAAGCCTGATCGATTTTGCGCAGCAGCGTATCCATATTCTCACCGGTCAGTGCTGAAACCGCCACCCGGTTGCGGCCTTTGGGGATGTCGCCATCTTCACCAATTTGGTCCATCTTGTTGAGGACCTCAATCATCTTAGGCTCTGTCAGCCCCAATTCATCAAGCACATTCATCACATCCTTCGCTTGCGCCTTTGATTCTGCGTGAGAGATGTCTCGTACGTGCAGCAGAAGGTCTGCTTCCAATACCTCTTCAAGGGTCGCCCGGAAGGCAGCAATCAGGGTCGTCGGCAGCTGGGAGATAAACCCAACCGTATCGGACAGAATCACCGTCTTGCCCGAAGGCAAACGAATGGAGCGCATGGTCGGATCCAG
>Ga0182030_10006855_pt1 | contig 23909 bp, 21 predicted proteins | sample 812S3MmetaG_FD_121299 | JGI IMG/M metagenome (GOLD analysis project Ga0182030, IMG submission 121299) | Permafrost microbial communities from Stordalen Mire, Sweden - 812S3M metaG (Illumina Assembly) | ecosystem: Environmental > Terrestrial > Soil > Wetlands > Permafrost | place: Sweden...
ACAGTCTTCTTCCAGCCTCAATCGGTTGGGACTGCAACCGCGACACTCAGCATTACTGGAAGCGACACGACTTCCATTTTCCAGACCACCGTATTGGGAACTGGCGTTGGCGGAACTGTGTCCGTCGATTTTCCATCCGGCACTCCGCTCGCCAACGGAACCGCAAACAGCGTCAACATCGGAGCAATCAATGTTCTGAGTTCCGAACAAGCAATACTTACCATCCAGAATACTGGAATCGGCACTATATCAAACCTATCGGCGGCGGTTTATGGAGACAGCGCTTTTTCGGTTGGCGCACCTGCCACAACAACCTTGGCGCCAGGGCAGAGCACAACGGTTGCCGTCTCCTTCCTGCCGCAAACGTTAGGCACTCAAAGCGCAACCCTCAGTGTAAGCGGAAGCGGTGTGACTTCGACCTTCCAAACCACGATTGTCGGAGCCGGAGTTCAGGGAGCGATTGCGGTCGCCTATCCTGTTGGCGTTCCGCTCACCAATGGGACCGCGAACAGTGTGAACCTCGGATCGGTTGGCGTTCTGACTGGCACACAGGCGACTTTCACGGTTCAGAACACCGGTCTCGGCACTTTGTCGAATCTGGCGGTGGCGGTTTCAGGGAACCCTGCCTTCGCGGCGGGAGCACCCGCTGCAATGACCTTGGGGCCTGGCCAAAGCACGACGTTCGCCATCTCCTACTCGCCTCAAGCCGTTGGGAATCAATCCGCGACGCTCACCGTAACGGGTAGCGGCGTTCCAGCGAACTTCGAAACCACGATAATCGGAACCGGCGTTGGCGGGGCCATTGCGGCTGCTTATCCCGCCGGGGTGCCGCTCGTTAGTGGTTCAAGCAGTGTAAGCCTCGGGTCTGTTGGCCTTCAAAGTGGAACCCAGGCGGCCCTCACGGTGACAAATGTGGGTGCAGGAGTCATCTCGAACCTGTCGGCCTCCGGCTCGGGAAGCACCGCGTTTACGGTGGGAGCGCCCGGTTCAACGACCTTGGCTCCCGGACAAAGCACGACGCTTATAGTTTGCTTCTTGCCAAGATCAGTGGGAGCGCAGAACTCGACCCTTACTCTATCGGGCAGCAGCGTCGCGTCACCCTTCCAGGTCGGCCTGACGGGAACCGGGGTTGGGGCCACCATTACGGTCGATTGTCCGGTCGGCACGCCACTTAGCTCCGGATCGAGCACCATTAACTTCGGGACGGCATTCGTATCGGCCAGGACTGCGTTGACCTTCGAAGTCCTGAACAATAGTCCCACCAATCTCACGCTCTCGCGCTGGTCAATTGTAGGTGCGAATGCGTCGGATTTCAGCGCGAATATAAAGGTGCCGGCAACGATCCTGCCTGGAGGAACCGCTTCATTTGCGCTTGCCTTTAATCCGCAGGCGACGGGAGCAAGAACGGCGACGCTTCAACTTGCCAGCAATGACCTCGTTACTCCTTCATTTAATATTTCGCTGACAGGGACGGCGATATCTTTTGCTGAACTACCAGGGAAGTACGCCGGCTATATTGAAGATGGGATCTTGTCACTGACCCTGACCAAAACGGGTGCATTCACAGGTAAATTGCTATTGAACGGAGAAACGATCTCCATCAAGGGTGCCTTCGGTGCGGACGGAACCTTCTCGGGCACTTTCGGCAAGCCCCCGGTCCTGATCACGCTGACCCTTGGTCCGAGCGGCATCACGGGTTTCGCGGGAGGCGAACCGCTGACCGTATATCGCTCGGCTGCTTCCGTGGAGAAGGCAATCAAGGAGGCTGGCAACTACACGTTTCTGCTCACAGGTGCCGCGCCCTCGACTGCAACGCCTGCCGGCACCGGCTACGGGACCTTGAAGGTTTCCACCGCCGGTAACATAAGCATGGCCGGCAAATTGGCTGATGGCACGGCGTTCAGCACCAGGGGCCTGGTTGTGGAGGATGGAACAGGTGAGGGATTCGTCGTCTTCGTGCCGGGTCTTTACAAAGGAGGACGAGGATACCTTTCCGGGTCGGTTGGATTCGATGGGTCTGGACCATACTACTGTGACGGCGCCATGGAGTGGCACAGACCGAAGCAAAGCGGAACGTCCGGGTATTATCCTGATGGATTCGACAGCACTTTGAATTTGAATGGGGCCCCATACGTCGCTCCGTTGCGCGGAAGCGCGGCCTTGCCGTTCGCAAACGGAATGGTGGAACTCTCAGGCGGAGGCATCCCCTCGGTGATCACCGACACTGTGGCCGCGTTGCCCGCCAGCACGATCACCGTTCTGGGGGGAAATTCTGCAAAGGTAAAACTGAGTGTCACTGCTGCCACCGGCTACCTCTCCGGGTCCTTTGTGCATCCGATTACAGCCAAGACCGTCCGGTTTGGCGGAGTCTTGTTCAAAGACCCTGCCAACCCCTGTGCCGCCGGGTTCTTCCTTGGACCGATTGTAAGCGGCAGCGGCTCTTCCGGCGCAATCACCGTCACGCCGAACCCATAGGAAGCACATGTTCGAACCGACTTTCCGTCCGGGCCGCGGCCGGGCAAGCAGTCCTTTCTAGCCTCAAAGATGGTTCTGAAAAGTGCCGCCCACCGGCAGCACCGTTTCGATCTTCGCCTTCTCCACGGTCACCGGCGGATAGATCGGATTGAGCGAGATGAAGGTGTAATGATCGCCATCGACGTGCAGGCGCTTGAACAACACCGTGCCGTCATTGAGTCGCGCAATGACCAGGTCGCCGCTCTTCGCCTTCAAGGAGGGATACACAACGGCAATCGTCCCCTGGGGGAATTGCGGCTCCATGCCATCGCCGCGGATCTGGACGGCCGCGGCCTTGGGGTCGCCCACGTTGAAGCCGGTGATTCCCTCGCGTTCGGACACATGATCCCATGCCTGTTTTGTGCCGGCCTGCGCCCAGGAGAGGAGGGGAATGATGGAGGCGGTGACGCCCGGCTCATGTTCAATATCGGGCGATTGCCCTTGCTCCAACAGTTCAAGCGCACGGACGAAGCGGTGGGACGGCTCGCGCCCGTTCTCGACCAGCGATATGTAGTGGCGCACGAAGCCAATGCGCTTCGAGCACTCCAATTGCGTGATGCCGAGTTTTTTTCGCAGGGCAAGGACTCTTTGACCAATAATATTCATCTTGCTACGGGTTTTTATTGCGTGATGCTCAATATGACACCGCTCTTTGCCATATTTCAAGCACAATAATAAACATGAAAGGTAGCAGACTCGGATGCCAGGACGCTCCGGGCGCGGTTCTCTTGGCCGCGGCCAGCCCTTGAGCGAGGCGCCGGGTAGGGCGGACGTCCAACTGATCCGCTTCGGGGGCAACGCCTTAATCCCGCCCCCGGCCGCGGCCAGGCAATTAGGCGATTTTTTCGTTTCGCTGATCGAGGCGATTCAGACGGTCACAGGTCTCAAATCCCAAGCGTCTCCTGCCCATCCGGCTTCCCCGGTCCCTCGCGGGTGATTTTGAGTTTCTGAGGGGCCTCTGGTGCCGAGGCCGCGGCCTCGCAGCACCTGGGGTCATCCACTCTGGCGCTATTGACCAACGGTGAAACCGGCACCGCCGCCATCTCGTCCCCCCGGTACGGCGAAGTGATCCGCTGAAAACTTCGATCTGCCAACTCGGCAGGTGAAAGCCATTCGTCCCAATCCTCGCGGCGGACGATCACGGGCATCCGGTCGTGGACGGGTTCCAGCACCGAATTTGCCGCCGTGGTGAGCAGGCAGCATCGGGAGACGTCCTGATCCCGTTCCCAGATGCCGGCGATGGCAAACGGGGACCCTCCGCCCACGGTGAAGAAGTAGGGGCGTTTTCCAACCTTCGCCCACTCGTAAAATCCGTCGGCCGGAACTAGGCATCGCCGCTGCTGGAAGGACGACTTGAACGAGCGTTTTTCCCGAACGGATTCAGACCGGGCGTTGATCAATGCCTTTGAGGTCTCCTTCGCCCAAAGCGGCACGATCCCCCAGATCATCTCCTCAACCTGGCCGGCGCCGGTGACGACCGGCACCCGCTGAGAGGGAGCGATGTTAAACCGGGGCCTGACTTCAAACGCCGGCACCACCTCCAGCCACTCGAAGGCCTCTTTCGGGTCTTTCAGTCGGTAGCGACCACACATCTCGTGGAATCTTAGATTCGATCACATCCGGTCGCCAGGGCCGAAAATTTGAAAAGTATTGCACCTCTGTCTTACATGTGTTCACTTGAACATCATTGTGAATATTGATCCGCCAGTTTCATTCGAGGGGCGCATCAGTCGCTCCATCCCTTTGTTCGCCGGCACGGTGCCGGCGGGTTTCCCGTCACCGGCGGATGATTACGTGGAAAAGGGCATCGACCTCAACGAGCAACTCGTGCGAAACCCCATCTCAACCTTTTTCGTCAGGGCCAAAGGCGATTCGATGAAGGATGCCGGCATCGCCAGCGGCGACATCCTGGTTGTGGATAAATCCATCACGGCCGCCGACAAGCAAATCGTGGTGGCGATGCTGGACGGGGAATTTACCGTCAAACGATTGCGACGCCGGAACAACCGAGTGTTCCTGGAATCCGGGAATCCGGAATTTCCACCCCGGGAAATTACCCCCGACCACGATCTCGTGATTTGGGGGGTCGTGACTTTCGTGATTCACCAGCCGAAATGACCCCGCGGTTCGCTTTGCTTGACTGCAACAATTTCTATTGCTCCTGCGAGCGGGTATTCAATCCCCGGCTGATCGGGGTTCCCGTCGTCGTGCTGAGCAACAACGATGGATGCGTGGTTGCCCGGAGCGAGGAGGCGAAAGGGCTCGGGATCCCGATGGGCGCCCCAGCATTTAAGAACCAGGAGTTGTTCACGAAAAATGGCGTCCAGGTGTTCAGTTCCAACTACACGCTGTACGGCGACATGTCGGCCCGGGTAATGAACACGGTCCGGACCATGGTGCAGCACATTGAGGTCTATTCCATTGACGAGGCCTTCCTGACCTTCGACGCCTCGCAGGGGGAATCCTTCGCGCAGGCATTGAGGGCAAAGGTCCGGCGATGGACCGGCCTCCCCGTCTCCGTTGGGATCGGCCCTACAAAGACGCTGGCTAAACTGGCAAACCGCTGGGCCAAAAAGAATCCGCGCCTGAACGGGGTGTTCGACCTGGCCGCGGCCAGGGCTGATGAAATTCTGGCTAGGATCGAATGTCAGGACATCTGGGGGATCGGCCGACGGACAGCCGCGAAGCTGGCAAAAGCCGGAATCAGGACAGCGCGGGATCTGAAACTTGCCGACATCCCGTGGATCAGAAACGAGTTGGGCGTGGTAGGGGAGCGAATCGCCCGGGAGTTGAACGGCATCTCCTGCCTGGCAATGGAGGAAGTGCTGGCGTCCAAGAAGGCCATCGCATCGGCCCGGTCGTTCGGGCACCAGGTTGAAAGCATCGAGGAAATCCAGCAGGCGCTCTCCACCTACATCGCCCGGGTTGCCGAAAAGCTGCGGGCCGGGAAAATGCTGGCCTCGCGCATGGAGGTGTTCGTAGAGACCAACCCGTTCAAACCGGAATCACCGCAGTACCACGCCAGCGCCCAAGCCACATTCATGCCTCCCACAGACCACACCCCCGCGCTGATTTCCAAGGGACTGGAACTGCTGAGCAAAATTTACCGGCAAGGGTTCGAGTATAAGAAGACGGGCGTCATGGTGACGGAGTTGATCCCGGAAGATTCCGTGCAGGGGTCGCTGTTTGATGAGGGCAGCGAAGACCAGCAAAAGCATCTTCAATCGGTCGTGGATCAACTCAACCAAAAGCTCGGCCAAAACACTGTCCGCTACGCTTCGATGGGGATGCGGCAGACCTGGAAAATGCGGCAGGAGCGAAAATCAAAGTGCTACACCACGAAGTGGGATGAATTGCTGGTGGTGGGCGCTTCATAGGCGGATCGCTCTCTTGATGCCAATGCCGCAGCTAGAACAATAGGACCATACCCAAAAGGCCGCCTTGAACCTCTACACGCTCGCGGAACGTGTTGAATTTCTTCATCTTTGCCTTTGATTTTTGACGGCCCGCATCCAAAATCGCGGCCTATGGAAATTTTGGCGGGGCTTGGTTTCGCATGCCTTTCGGCGCATGTATGCGTCTGCGCATGCTGTCTTGGAGCGTGAATCGGATGAGTGATTTTTGTCTGTACAACTGCCTGACCGGCGAGCACGCGGTCATTGCAAAGACGCCGTTCAAAATCGGAAGCGGGGAAGATTCGGATTTGAAACTGAACGATCCGGACGTCGCCCATGAGCACTGCGTAATCTACAAGAAGGACAAAAAAACATTCCTGGTGCCGAATCAGCAGATTGGAGAACTGATACTGGACGGGGTCGGCTTCGGCGGGGGCGAATTAGACCCTGGACAGGATCACACCCTCTGTGTCGGTTCTAATTTTTTCGCGATACGCGGAGACACCCATCCGAAAAAGTGGCTGCAATCGCTCGATTGCAACCGGTGGTTCATCTTCGACAAGTCCGCGACAAGCTCCCAGGGCCCCTTCCATCCGGCAGACCTTTCGAGGCAACTCTCCGGCTTGAACGGGGAATTGGAACATCTGATCGTCTATTGCAAGGGGCTGACATCCATGGGATTTCCGGCGGAAACCATTCTGCCTCACCTTGCAAAGCAGTACCCGACGGCTTCCGGGGCGCCGGAGCAAGGACAAAGACGGAATGGGGGGGATCAGTCAGCCCCGTCAGAGGAGCCGGTAAATGCTGAGGTAAATTTGGAGTATGGGGAATTCACCTGTCCCGTCTGCTGGCTGAAATTCGACCGAGGGGATGTGATGAATATCGCCGTCCATGGTTCCTTGCGTGGGGATCCGATCCTCGGCGAGGAGCACATGCAGCGTTTCCACGCGACGCGCTTCAACGACAAGGGGCAGGCGATTGACGCAATGAACATCCCGGTATCGGATATGGCGTGCCCGCATTGCCGGCGCAAATTGCCGCCGAGTTTCCTCGATACCCCGCACTACATTTTCTCCATCGTTGGGGCGCCTTCGTCTGGAAAGTCCTATTATTTGAGCGTGCTGGTGAAAACCTTGCAGTCCACGCTGTACAAAAACTTCGGCATTTCGTTCAGGGACTCGGATCCATCCGAGAATGTGATCCTCAACCACATGAAGAGTCAGCTATTCTCCGCCGTTACGACGGAGGAGGCTTTCCTCGCAAAGACGGAATTGGAAGGCGGGATGTATGAGACCCTCCCACGGCTCGGGCGGAAAGTTAAGCTCCCCAAGCCCTTCATCTTCCGGCTCTCCAGTTCGCGCGATCACCAGCAGAACTTCTCCGTGGTCTTCTATGACAACGCGGGAGAGCATTTCGAGCCGACGCGGAACTCCGCAGAATCACCTGGCGCCCAGCATATCGCCGCCGCCTCGGGCATATTTTTCCTGTTCGATCCGCTGCATAATCTTGAGTTTCGCCGCAAACTCGAAGGTGGAGAGGATCCCCAATTACATCTCAACCGGGTTGACCAGCAGGATGTGATCCTGGCGGAGACCGAGGTCCGGGTGAAAAACCTGCTCGGCATGGACACCAAGCAGAGGATTTCCACCCCCCTGGCTGTGATCGTGGGCAAGTGTGACACCTGGATAGATTTGATAGGCCGGGACAAAATCCAAAATCCGATTGAGAACGGATGCCTGAACTTGGGCAAGATTGAGGAGAACTCGAAGCTGATCCGGGATTTTCTCCTGCGCATTTGCCCGGCCATCGTTTCCAATGCGGAGTCGATTTCCAGCGAGGTGATGTATTTTGCCGTCAGCCCGCTCGGATGTTCCCCTGTTGAATTTACGGACTCACGCGGCGTGAAGCTGATTGGACCGAATCCAAAGAACCTGAACCCCATGTTCGTCGAGGTCCCTACGCTTTGGGTGCTCTCTCGGATCGAGGCAACGCTAATTCCAGGCTTTCGTTGACCTGCACACGATATGGCGTGGCAATTGATTTACACGAGCGCCCCGCGGTTACTGGAGGCTGGACGCTCGGGGTTCGGGACCGTCGCGCGGCATCGCGCGATCCCCAACCTGCTGGCCGGTGCAATCGAGCGAATCAGCCAGTTTAGCCGTCTCCCGGGGCTGGGCGAGCACAGGATCATCTATTCGCATCGCCATATAAGTGGTAGTGGCGCGCGCTTCCATGTCATTAGCCGCATCAGTGATGCGGGTGCGGACTACACGGGACGCACAAACCACATCGCGCACCACCTCATCATCGATCCCCGGGAATTTGCCAATTCTCCGGTCTCCCCGGCGGATGTGATTTTGTCGTTTCCCTGGAAGACGTCGTGGGGGGAAACCCCGCGCTATTTTGACTCTGGGGAGGAGGTTTCCTTGGGATCAATTCAGCAGCGAGTGCATCTGCCTGCTCAGTGGTGGGGGACCGCGTCAGGGAACAAACGCTACGCGGCCCTTTTGGTGGCTCCCGAGGTCGCCCGTGGCTGTTATTTGATCTACCAGCACGACCCGACAGGAGACGCCGCGCAACAATTTGCCGTCCACCTCTTTGGCGAGTCGCTGCTCCTCACAGGGAACAGGATGTGGGCTTTTCCTTTTACCACGAACTTTCAACCCAGCGACGATGCCGCGGATTTTCTATGGAGTGGCGTATGGGCGAGTTCCCCGGTTAGGAACCAAATCGCGCAAACGGAGCGGATGGTTTTGTCCTTGGAAACTGGCGGGGTTCTTAAAAAGGGGACTTCAGGCCAAGCTTCCATACCCATTGGTGCTGCTGCGGATCTGGCGGAAACCGGCAGAAGTGCTGCGATTTTACCCGCCCCCCACGCCACAATTTCCTCGGAAAGCCTGGAATCTGGCAACTACGAACAGGAGATCCTTCCCAGCATCCCCGAGATTACGCAGCCTTCCGTAACAAGCCGCCAACCAACGATTCAGGAACAGGACTTTGCCTGGAAGCCTCCCGTAATTAGAAAAAGCACTACGAGAGGATCGTCGCCAGCCAGAGAGGAGATTGAAACGCAAGAGTTCCTTGGGCAACAGCCGCATCGGCGCAAGCTGTGGATTCCCGTTGTAGCGGCAGCGGGGGTGGTGGTCGTGGTTCTGTCCGTATTTGGTTATTACAGTATTGCGAGGTGGTGGCAAACACGCCAAGATCAAAGAAACGCTGTCCGCGATAGCTTGAGCGAGGTGCCCGGTCACAGCGATTCCGACGTGGAGGATCTTCTCAATGGGATGGGAGAATTTAAGCAATGGGAAGTGGACTCGATCAAAGTCCTGGCGACTAAATGGCAGAACGACATCGCGACAACCGCTGGGAATAATGTCACTGAGATTGCGCAGGCTTGTTCGGACCTAAAGGTCGTTAAACAACCCAAATCCCTCTGCGTTCTTATCACCCGCGTTAATGGGTGGCTCACACTTCGGGACAAGGTAGTAAACGGTCATGTTACGGCCGAGAATTACGATGCCTACGCCGCACTGTGCAAAGAGATCAATGAGTCGGACCCAAGCCTTCACGTTAGCGACATTCGCCCCAATCTCCTACAATGCGACGCGAGTAACCGAGTCGATTTTCTGCTCGCTCAATTGAATGATAGAATTCCTCCGCCCAATAACCCTAAATGGTTTCGGGAAAAGCTGGATGCGATAAAACGGGACGTTAGCCAATGTTTTGATGTCCATGATTTCCTACTCTCTGATAAGATAGATCAATTGAGTAAGACGATTGCGCTTTGGGACGATTTGGAAACGAGTAAGAAGACGCGAGTCGCAACAGACTCTCTAAAAAACGATCAGTTTCATCAAAGTTTCAAGGCACCTGCATGGTTGACCGCAGATTATGACGCCTTTTTCAAAAAAAGCGAAGCCACGGCTCCTCCGAATCCGGTCGCGCAGGAGGTAAAGGGGCTCAGTATGGACGAAAGAAAAGCGCCACAGACGGCGGTCCCAACGGACGAGGATTCCGTCAGAGATGGAGCACAGACGATTTTCATTGTGCTCGGTGACGACGGGTTAGAGGCGCTTAACCTTCCTTTCGACACAACGGCACTCCCAAAACTGTCGCTACTGAAAGACGAAACGCCTTATATCTTGGACCATTCCGTGAATAATTATTTTAAGTTGGGCAAGAAATGGTTCCTGACTAACACAGGAGGCAAGATTTCACACGAACCCCCGTGGGGGCAAGATGCAAAGGATCCAATGGCTCCATTCATTTTGGAAGGAGAGATACCCGGTAGAACCCAAAGATTTCAAATAAGGGTAATGGACGCCAGTCCCGGACAGGATCTCAAACCACTGAGATTTGAAGGAGGTCTCGCCCTCGTTAAAGGCGATAAAGCCTATCAAATCACGCTCGATGAGCACTTCAAGAAACTCAGTAGCAGCTTGGTCCTCCCTCCCGAAGCGAAGCTGAGATTACCCTCTGGATTCAACCCATTTACCCTGGATAATTCTGAACAATTGCTGACTTTTGAGGACTATGTTGCGGACGTGGGAAAGTTGGTTGATGACATGGAAGCGAAGAAAGAAGACCTCGAAGAGAAGTTGAAGCCCACAACATCTGCCGCAGTCACACCTGCCGATCCATTCGAGAATGTGCCACCAAAATGTGCAAAGCAGAATCTCTCCGTTAAAGATCGGGCTAAGTTAGTCTTTGATCATTTGAAAGCGCTACCATTGAAGGATAGTGCCTACAAAAGCAAAATCCTAAACGACCAAGACATTAGCGACCTTTTGCATATTCCTGAGAATGACTCGGATGCTTTGTATAACCAACTTCTTAAAGTACAAAAGTTGTTTATGATTGAGCCGGACCCCAGTAACAAAAACACTGACGATGACGTGAAGGTTCTACATAGTGAACATGAGGCTTGGTTGGCGGAACTCCCAAAATGCAAGGTCATCATTGATGCCGTGGCAAACAATTCAAGGGATGTCTCGGAAAAAGCAAATGCAAAAGAGCTTTTGGCTAGACTTGAGAATAGCCCTTTGTTGGACAAGGAGCTTCCTGGGGGCCCTTACAGCATCGTCGTCGGCAATCCAGGACATGAAACGGTTCTCGTGCAATTTGTAATTCCGAAACCCCTGAGAAAAACACTTAATGCTTCCCACTGAAAGAATCATCAAAGAGATATCGGAGGTGATGGCTGCCGGCAAAGGCGGCGAGCCTCCCGTCTCAGCCCTCGCGAACGACTACGCCGCCTTCTGTCATGACGCGAACCAGAGACTCGCCCAATGCATCGCCATGATCGAAAAGGGCAACGACTACCAAGCCTTGCAGTTGGCTGAAACGGAGCCGAATCTGATGGATTTGGTGGGAGGACTGTCCTTTGGTGGTTCCCTTGCATGGCGGGACTTCTGCGCAAACAATGCGCTGACTGTGCCGGAACGCCTGGATGCGAAATATGTGAAGGCGCTCAACGCCTTGTATGCGAAAGGAATTTCAGCGAACCACCCGCTTTACAAGGACTACCGCGCTGCCGTGATGGAAAGGAAAGACGAAAAGGCGATTCAGATCATCCGGACGATTACTCGCGTCAACCCGTCGGATGCCAACGCAAAGATGGAGTTGGAGAGACTACTGAATAAGCTATTTCAGGCCAAATTGGCAGAGTTGAAAGGTGCCCTTCTCAATAACGATGAAGGAGCCACCGTCGGTCTAGTGGACGAGATCGAAACCATCGCGCCGCCGGCCAAGCTGGCACCATTTCGGGAATACGCCCAGGCGAAGGATGTTCGCTGGGCGTTCCGGAGGCGCCTAATTTTTGGGGAATTGAGAGTGGCGGCGGGCCGATTGGAGGAGGTCAGGGCGTTGGGAACGTGGCAGGAAGTCGGCGGGACGCTCGAAAAGGTTCAGCGACTCCAGATCGAGAAGCCATTTGATCCCACGGAAGAGGAACAGGCTCTCTTGGCCGCGACGCGGAAATTCCACGACCAGGAACAAGAGCGTAGCGCGCAAGAGACCCGGTTCCGCAATGCACTTGGGGCGCTGGGGGAACAGGTCGAGCGGGCCGAGGTGCGGATTGCCAATCGTAGTGCCGCTACGCTGAGGTTGGTGGAGGTGGAATACCTTACTCTGAGCAAGCGATGGCAGGAGGTGGAACGATTTTCAAAGCCGATTCCCGAGGATTTACAGGCGCGTGTCAGGCGTAACGCGAGCATTCTGAAAACGGAGATGGAGCGTTTGAAGAAACAGAGACGAATGCTTGTCGCCATGGTGGTAACAGGCTTGGTTGTAATTGCGGGGGTGGCCTCGTGGTTTACATTTCAGTCATTTCAGGCAGGAGATTACTCCGCGCAACTCTCGAAGGCGCAGCAGGCAGGGCAGGTGGGCGTAGCGGAGAAGCTAATCGCCTCGTTATCGACGGATAAGAAGAATCTCGCCAACTCGCCGTCCCTAAGCGCGAAGATTGCGGAGACCGATACTTGGGCGAAAGAGGAACGGCGCAAGAGGGCGGAGACAGACAGACAGGTTTCCGAACTCGAAGCTCTCGCGGCGCAAGATTTTAGCAACACCGATCCCAGAACGATCAGCACAAAGCTTCAAATAGCCGCAAATGGCGTTTCATCACTGGCTGTGGATTTGAAATCACAACCAGAGGCACGTCTTTCTGTGATCCAGAATAAATTCGACGCACGCCTTGCGTCGATGCGGACCGCGAATCAGGAGGAAATAGAAAAACTCCTTCAGGATGCCGAGAGCCTGGCAGGAAACGGCCTGACGTTTGACACGCCCGTCCAGCAGGTGCAACAAACAATTCAACGGATCGAGCCGGACATTCAAAAAATTGACGTACTATCGAACACCGGGATAGACGAACTCAAACTTCCGGAAGCGCTGGAGGCGAGAATCGAAGCCGTCCGCAAACGCGTGACTACTTTTAAAAAGGAGATAGATAAGCTTTCAAGCGTTCAGGTGGATATGGAAAGGTCGGTGAGCCTCGATGCCTACCGGCATGCGCTGGAGGAATACCGCGATTCTCAGTTCGTCCAATCCGATATGGTAGCTCGGGCGCGCAAACTGTTATCCGACTTTCCTGACCCCGACCATTTGTTAATGTCAATGCTGTTGCCGGGCGATCCGGCGACATGGGCCGCGGCCAAGACGGATCACAACACCTCCTTCATTGCGACGGATGTGTTCCCGGCTGAATTATCCAAACTCCTCGCCCTCCGCGATAATAATGATTTGAAGGACATCTGGCAGATATCCTTCGGCGATTCAGGAAAGGGTGGCGGAAGGGGCGTGATTTATAGCCGAGGGAAGATCAGGCAGACTATTGCGGACGAAGCGATCTCGACATATTCGGGTATTTTCTATGATACTGCAAAGAGTCCGGATGTAGTTTCCTTCGGCGAAAGCTCCCTGTCATTAGACGCATCAAAACTCAGTGAGGTTCTCAAGGCAAGTTCAGGCAGTGTCGCGTTGGGCAATCTGAATTTGAATTATCTGATCGACGATTCAGGGACGAAATACCAAACGCCTTTATTGAAGTTATTGGACGATCTGGTTGGACAGAAGGACGCTCCGCCGCTCTTTAAGGCATTTGTTATGCGCCGGCTTCAGGAACTCATCAATGTGCGGCCGTATGCATGGGGAGTGCAATGGTGCCCGTCCTTGCGCAAGGATTTCGCCACTTTGGCTAAATTGGACCAGGATGACCCGGTAAGGAGTTCAGACTGGATGGTTCCTCGACGAAATAGAGAGTTGGGACCAAAATTCGCTACGTTTTTCGATTCAATTTCCGGGCATTCCTATCTGAGGGAGGCAATTGTTATCAGGGAACTTGTGACGACAATTTTCGGCGACGGGCTTGTATTCGCAGGCTATGTCGGTGCGGACGGAACGCCCAAGATAGTCCCCGAGGCTGCCGGGAACGAACTTTGGACCACCGGAAGTGACGGGGAGGGGCCGGTATGCTTTAAGCCTAAAAAATCCGATAGCAAGTTCGAGCCTGTGGAGAGCGTGGCCCCCTTCATGCCTTTGTTCTATGTGCGCGCAGACCGGGCGGAATTGTTGGCCGATGCATGCAAAAAATACAGCGTGGGGTCGAATCTCGCTGATTTGCAAGCCGCGTTGCCTCCTTTCTTTACGATGACCTCAAAATAGAAATCAATGCTTATGCAGCCTGCAAATCACAAGTATTTTTTGCAGTGGAAGGGACGGGAATCCGGACCATTCACCGCTGAGGAAATCAAGACCAAGCTTCGGGACAACGAAATTGGCCTGCTTCATAGCATCCGCGACCATTCGGGTACGGCGGTCACCGTCGAGGAGTTTATTGCTTCCGAGGACGCACGACAGGCCGCGGACCAACGGAAGGAACAGGAGCGCATTGCGCGGATGGAAGAGGAAAGATTGCGCGACGCCCAGGAAGAACGTCTTGCTCGGCAGGAGGAGGAGAGGATTCGTACCGCGCGTGAAGAGAGGCTGGCCGTAGAAGAGAGCCGGCGGATGGAACTTCAACAGCGTCTTGGATCGACTGTCTCACCTCCGCCTCCCCCCGGCTGGCCGCAGCAAGTAACGGGGGGTATCAACGCTCCTACCCGCACGTCTGGACTGGCAATCACGGCATTGGTAATGGGAATATTGAATCTTGTCCCCTTTGTTAATTTTGTCAGTTGGATCCTCGCCATTATTTTCGGCCACATCGCCCTTTCCCAAATAAAGCGGGATCCGGGCTTGGGAGGCCGAGGCATGGCCTATGCCGGTCTCGCGATCACATACGTGTTGCTGGGAGGCGGTCTAATTTTCGGAATTCTCTACGTAGCAAACAGACGCTTTTGAAGACGGAAAGCATTACCTCATGAATGATCAAAATCCACCCCCAACGTCCTCCACTTCTCCTTTTCCGGAGAGCACGCCATTCTCGTCAGCGGACTTCCAGTTGAACTGGGCAAAGCAGGATTTGGAACAAAGGTGCGGCTTCAGCGGTGGGCGGTTCACCAACACAAACAAAATTCTGACCTCTTTGGTAGGCGCCGTCTTCTCTGTAGGTTTTTATCTATTGGTCATCTATGTCTTGCAGCCGGATCCTCGATTAAAGTGGATAAGCCACATGTTCCTGGCGAGAGGCTTCGTCCCATATTGCGTCGTTTTCTTTTTCTTTTGGTCTGTCGCAATTCTATTCTTCAAAAGCAGGAAGGTGAATTTCCAGAGGAAGACTTTGGGATTGGCTGCAGTTCCACAACAACCCGATTTCTTTCTCACGCCGAGCACTGCACGCGCAGTTCTGGACAGGATTTACACGCTTGTGGACGACACCCGGAATTTCGTCCTTCTCAATCGCATCGAGCGCGCTCTTTCGAATCTACAGAACATTGGGCAAGTCAACGAGGTGTCGGACATCCTGAGAACCCAGGCCGAGTACGACGAAGAACAGCTTACTTCGAGCTATGGTCTCCTGAACGGGTTCGTATGGGCGATTCCGGTCCTGGGCTTTATCGGTACCGTTCTTGGTTTGAGTCAGGCTATTGCAGCCTTCGGTGGGACTTTGGAGTCAGCAAACGATATCAACGTAATCAAGGATTCACTGAAATCGGTGACGGGGGGACTGGCCAACGCCTTCGAAACCACGCTTATCGCACTCGTTGCAGCGCTGATCATTCAATTATTGCTGACGTTCCTGCAACAGGCGGAGTTGGAATTTCTGGACGAATGCAACGACTATTGCCACTCTCATGTGGTTTCCAAGCTGCGTCTCGCCAAGGATGCTTAGTTTTCGGCAATGGCAAGGAACATTGATAATCCGGCGCAATCCAAACTGCGTTTTTTTGTCTTCCAGGACATTATCACGTGCGTTACTGGGGTGCTGATTTTCATCGTTTTGCTAATGACGGTAAATCTGGGTGGGACCTCGGAATCTCCAAAGGTCGATCCCAAACTTGTCGCGGAATTGAACCATCTCCTGGATGCCCTCAACCAGATCAATGCCTCGAACAGCGAATTGCGGCAGAGGGAGGACGAGGTTCAGGCGATGCCAAGCACAGACGCCCTGAATGCACAGATCTCGGCTTTGGAGAGTGATCTGCAAACGCAGGATCAGAGGGTGACGAAACTGACACAGGATATCCAGACCCTCGACCAAACTGAAAAGACCAAGGAATCCACGCTTGGCCTCACTGAACTCCGGGACCAAATCAACAAGCTCAAGGCCGAATTGGCGAAGATCAAAGATACGAATTCCACTGCGGCTGAAGCGATGGCGGACCTTGAACAGCAGGTCAAGCAACAGGAGAGCAAGCTGCTCGAAGCGAAGAGCAACAGTCAGAAACTGTGGGTCATACCGGAAGCTGCGGATACTACTAAGGAGCCAATATTAGTGGTGGTATCGGGCCATTCGGTCACTATGCAGCGATTCAACAAGAAAAACAGCCTGATCGAACTGCCAGACAGTCATTGGAAAAGCGAATTTCAAAAGGCTCTTAAAACTTTCAACCCCCTCAACCAATACCTGGTGGTGTACCTGAAACCCTCAGGGATTTCACGGTTTGCTGATCTACTCGACACGGCGAAGCACGCCGAGTTTGAGATTGGATACGATGCTCTCGAAGAGGAGCGGGAGGTCATGTTTTCCGCGCCGGACCCGCAGCCATGAAACGAAGAAAATTAGTGCGCGCGGATAGTTTGGATTTGCTCCTGAGCACGATGACCAGTTCTTTCGGAGGGATTATTCTCATCGCGATCCTTGTTGCCTTGGTCAGCCACGGTGCAAAGAAGGCAACGGACAATAGCCGCATTGCCGAGTCCAACACTGAGATGATGGAAAGGAGAATTGCCAAGGCCAAGACCGACATTGCCGACGCCTCGACACTTCAGACGAGCCTTCAAACAAGCCTTTCCGCGCCAAAGACGGCTGAAATCGCCACATTGCTAAAACAGAGGGATCGGCTGAAAGCACAAGTGGATGAAACGACGAACAGGGTGGCCGGACTCGCCGGAAATGCGAATACGGCGCAGTCTGAGAACAATGCCGATCCATCCGATTTGTTGCGGGCTCTAAATAAGGAATTGAACGATTTAAGGCGTCAGAAGACAGAGGAGGCCAATCGCCAGTCCGCGATCACCGATAATAGCGATAGATTGAAAGCACGATTGGCCGATTTAGCCACCGAATTGGAGAAAGACCAATCGCAGCATATACGCAAGCTGCGGCTGCCGAAAGAACGCGAGAAATCCAAGCAGGCGTTCAATTTTATATTGCGCTACAATAGGCTTTATCCGCTTTTGACCGTGATTGACGGCGAACTTTCACCGAATCGGGATGCTCTTAACTGGGAAGACTTAGACGACGGAGACGGGGTAAGAGTTAGACCTATTGAGGGCGCGGGACTAGACTTGGCGACAGACCGGGGGAAGATTGTGGCGATTCTCCAAAAAATACCTCATGACGACCACTACGCTGCATCCTACGTTTATGGTGATTCATTTCAGGCATTCAATGCATTCAAGCAGCTTGTCACCGACGCGGGATTGGATTATGGGTGGGAACCCGAAACATCCCTTCAAACGCTCATTTTTGGCGAGAAGGGAACGTCTCCGCCCCCGCTTTGAGCATGGAAGCCGGCTTGCGAGTAACGGGGGTTGGCGGGCGGGTAAGCCCCCGGAGGATGGACCGTGAAATTCCACAAGGTCATCCTCAATTACAAGCCACGGATTAAGCAGTCCGTCTATCGCACCGACCAAGGCATCGAGGATGCGCGCCGGTTCGTCTCGGATTTTGCCGTGGAGGGATGGGAGGGCGTAGACGCGGTGCCAGGGGTTGGCGAGGACACCAAGCTGTGGAGGGACAGGCCGCGTTATTGCGCGGGTGTGGTGGCGCGCCGGATTGCGTCGGGACGGACGGAAGTGCGATTACTCGGAGTGGGGGCGAACTGGCGGGAAGCGGTGATTTCGATTGACCTGTCGAGAGCGCTCAATACCGTTTAAGAATGATTTCCGGGTTCCCGGCCGCCTCCCAAATTAAAACACTTCAGGATTGGACGGATATTCACCAATATCAGAAACCCGGTTGGATATTCAGGGGCCAAAGATCAGTAATGGGGAAGGAGGGGCAGCTCAAAACGTCTCTGGAACGGTGTTGTGAAAGAGAAGACATTCAAGGTTTGGGATGTTCCACTCTTGAGCGGAACATTATCCGCGAGTTCAAACGGGCGTACCATCAATACGGCCAACATCCGCCTGTTGAGGAATCCTTAATCGAGTGGATTTCCATCATGCAACACCATGGTGCGCCTACCAGACTCCTTGATTTTACGTATTCGCTTTATGTCGCGGCATACTTTGCCTTGGAATTTGCTTCGGAAAAGGCGGATGACGCTTGTGCCGTTTGGGCCATCAGAGCGCCATGGGCGTCAAAGCAATCGGCACAGGCATTCGAAATCATGAAAAAGGAACAAACGGAGAAACTTTTAGAACCGACCGAAAGTTCACACGAACCCGCGTACCGCGCCCTTTTTTTTGAACCGCCGTTTGTTAAAGTCACGGCACCGATTAGTCCGTTTCGTCTTACTGAAAGACTTCGCATTCAAAAGGGGATTTTCATGGCACCCGGCGATTTATCGGTCGGCTTCATCGATAATCTAACCGCTCTTTCGCGCCATGATTCAGATGAAAACGTGATCCAGATAATTCTGCCTAGAAAATTACGAACCGTAGCTCTTGAAAAGCTCCATTACATGAATATTTCCAGAACAAGCCTGTTCCCAGGTTTGGACGGCTATGCGCAATCGCTCGGGGTGTTTCATCCGTCATTTAGACCAGACCCGTACGGAGGATAGGCGCTTTTTGCCTCGCTACCGACGAGCGGGAACCCGCCAGGAGCTTGCCGACATTCGCCGCGAACAGCAGCGCGACGAAGCCGCCGAGCAATGGGAGCCCGGCGCTCCCGCCGCGGAGGCTGGCAGGGGATATTAGTGCATCAATGACTTCCATTCGGCACCTGTACCTTTGATTGAGCGGTCGCCGGCTCGGGGGAGATAGGGAGCGTTTCCTCCGGCTCGGGATTCGGCTCGGACTCCTGTGTGGCCATGCGCCCGGCGTATTCGAGGGCACCGATTCTGTCCAGGAAGTTGGGATAATCCTCAACGAGGCGGAGCAGTTCTCGGTCTAGTTGGAATTCGCGCCGTAGTGCTCGAATGGCATCTCTCACGGTGTCACTCTCAACTGTGTCGTCGAGTGTCTCCTCCACATCCCGCAGGAACAACCCCGTTTGCTCTCGTGTTGCGCGGTCTGGATGATCTTGGGCGAAGGCAGCCTTCATCCGGTCGATTTTGTGAGAAACGCGGTCGGCCAGGAGTTCCTTTTCGGCTTGGTTCTGCATGTCCCGTAGCCTTCGAAAGAGGATTTTCATATTGGCCTCCAGTTCTTCGATGCCAGCCGGATTGGTCTTCCGTTCTCCGTTGGCCTCAACTTCGGGCAATTCTGCGAGAAGCGCCCGAGCGAAGCCGGTCTTGTCAATATGGATATCCTCCCCCAGAGCGGCGGCTCGTTTTTCGATGGCATCATAGATCGAAGCCCCCGCCGTGATCCTTTCTTGAATGCTCTCTGGAGTGATGGTGGAGATGAGCGAGTCATCGAGGCCGCAGAACTCCCGCGCATACCGTTGGGCGGCGAGTGCGCACAGGGATAACGGAATCAGATCCTCGATCTCGACTGGGCGCTCTCCGATTGCGATTTTTCCTCCCTGGTCCTGAATCGGGAGTTCGCCGACTTGCAGGATATACGATGGTTTTAACAATTGCTTGCGGTGCGGACCGCCTTTTTTCATTCCTTTTCGCACCTGATCGCCTTGGGAGTCGCTGTCCAGGAGCACTATGACAGCGGGACGTTCAATGTCCCGGCCCCTGGCGAGGTAAACGAGGTAAGGGATATGTGATGCGGATCCGGCGGGGACGACGGTGAGGCGGTTTAGGTCGAGCGTTTCCGTTTCGCCCACTAGGCGGCGGCGAAGGTAATTGGCGACGCCGGCGAGAAGGATTTGATCGGCCGGGCCTTCGACCATCAGGTTGCAATTGCCAATAAATGTCGTTTCCCCAACGAATGCTCCAAATGCCGAACGAAGTGGCTCGTAATGATTGCGCGCCACATCGCGGACGACGCGCGTGCCCTCGTCAGCGACCCCCTTTTCGAGGACCCGAATCCTGTCGGCATGATTCTTGTCAATCAGGAAAGGCGAGTGGGTGACGTAAATTACCTGAACCTTTCTCCGCGTGGCTTCCTCGGGGGACGCATAGGCCGCAAAGACCTTCAAAAGATCCTGCTGGGCCTGGCTAGAGAGGTAGGCGTCAGGCTCGTCCATCAACAAGATCTCGGTTTCTGGACCTTTGGGCTCATGCGAGAGGTACTGGATGTAGTACGAGAGGAAATATTTCAGCCCGCTGCTGCGTTCCCGGAATGAGTATTGGGTTCCCGTTCGGTCTCGTATGGTGAACACGAGGTCAAGGTCCCGTGGCGAAACAATGAGGCTGAAATCCCGATCCTGAATCCAGAACCGTGGAAAATTGAGGTGCTTTGCGAGGGCGAGATTTATCTGTTCTATGATTCCGTTGGCGTAGCCGTCGTTGCCGTTTTGAAGAGCGTTTTTGAGTTGTTCCAATGCTCGGGTGTCGATGCGGGCGACCTTTAGTACGAGATCGCGCGCCAGCTTGATTTGAGCGAGCCGCATTTTTTGCTCCTTTTCCGAGGCGCGATCTCTCGGCGGAGTGAGCATCCTTGCAATCGGTCCTATTGTCGCGATGACGTTGCTGGCCGCGGTTTGAAGGGTTTGGGCGGATTCAAACCACGAGCTAGTCCCAATTAGGCTGCGGGCCGCTTCGAACAGCGTGGCACGCTGGTCGCGTTCCATCGCTTGATTTCCGGACGCATTATCCGGCTCGTTGATGAGGTCGTGCAATGACACGCTGTCGGGGAGGCCGATCTGGGAGTCAATGTGGAATGTTCTGGGCAAGATGGGCGCAACTCCCGGTGGTTGGATCACGTGTGTGGTGAATCCGTCTTTATTGGATTTGCTCGGCAGGTAGATGCGCACGTCACCGCCGCTTGTCCGGAAGAGACAGAAATGCTCTATTGTCTGCGTGGCGGGCACGCTACAGAGTTCCCGAATCTTCGCCCTTTCGTCTTCGCTTTCGAGCGTCCACTCCGAACCGAAGTCCGGGGTGCGCATCTCACCCGCTGCGACCGTGAAGAACTCCGAGTATCGGCAAAAGTTCTCGCTCATGATGTCCTCTCCGGATACGGCCTTCTCGATGGCAGAGAGCAAATGGGACTTTCCGGATTCGTTCGCCCCGACGACTGTTGTAATTTGCGGGTCCAACGTGACCCGTACAAATGGGAAGAAGGCGTTGCCGATGCGGTCCCACGGCGCGTGCTCCGCATCTGGATGATGCTTCCGAAGGTAGTCGAAGTTGAACGATTTGTAGAAACGGACGAATAGGCTCTTTAGGCGCATGGGACGAGCTTAGGTGGCGCACTTGCCTGTGACAACGCCTTAACCCCGCCCCTGGCCGCGGCCTGGGTCACCTCTGGATGGATTCGGAAAGTATGATAGGACGCCAGGCGCGTCACCCCAGCGCACATTGGGAAAACGATCAGTTCGCCGCCATCCATTCCCAAATTTCCTGCCAGACGGCGGCAAACCTCGCCGCTCGCGCGGGATCATCGGTCGTGATGTCGAAGCTGTTGTTTTCCGACCGGGCTGTGGTGGTGAAGTTGTAGCTGCCTGACAGCACGGACTTCCGGTCCACGATCATGACTTTGAGGTGCATGGCGCGGTGCTTCTGGCTTGTGCCGACCTCGAAGGGGATTCCGGCCGCGGCCAGCTTGGCGAGTTGGATTTTCTCCGCCTTCCCGCCCGCCTCGGTTTTGTCGAGGACCAGGCGCACGTCGAGACCGGCGGCGTGCTTTTGAACCAGGATGTCGGCGAGGGGCGCGCAGGTGAAGCTGTAGGCGGCGATCAGGATGCTCTTTTGGGAACTGGCGGCGAAATCCAGCACGACCTGCTGGGTGTCCTCGTCAGGGCTGAAATAGGTTTTGGTCTCCCCGTTTGCGAAGGCGGCAAAGAGGAGGAAGACCGCGAAAACCACCGAGTTCTTGCCAAGCATGCGGCGATGGTAGCGCGCGGCGGCGCGAAGGCAATCTGCCGAAAACGATTGGCGCCTACACTCTCTCGGTCTTGCTAGGGATACCTGCCCGGCCGCGGACTACGTCGGGCTCGGGACGTACCTGGATGCGGATGGGTAAGCGATCAACCTCCCGATTCCATCGCCGCAGTCATCCCTCGCCAGATCCATCAGGCGGGCAGGGATGTTTGGTTCCCCGAAAGAACGCATCCTCGATGACATCGCAAACCCACTGGTGAATCCCCGGTTCCTTGCTCTCCCGTGATCCGGCCACGTTGAGCTTGGCGATGTGGTTCTCCTCCACGAATATCCGGAGACTGGCAGCGGATTGGGATTCAGGAGACCGGGCGATATGGATCCACGGTCGGTCGAGCTTTTGGGCGAACTCGGCGGTTTTTTTGGAGCCGCCGGAAAGTTGGGCTGAAAAAGTCAGGATTGCCGTCCCCTCTGAATCCCTGACGTTCCATTCGTTGCGCTGCAGGTAGCCCGCCGCCGGCGTCTCCTTCAGCTTGTACTGGCTACCGATCACCCCACCCTCCGCCCTTCTCCCCTTGGGGCACCAACCGGAATATGGAAATCGATTGCGGATGGCGACATCAAGGGCCGCCCTGTCGGCGCCGGTCTGGCCGCCCGAGATAATTTCGGTGATCACGTTCCGCACACTATACTTAAACCCCACGCTTCTTCCAAAGCCCGAATCCCCGGCCGCGGCCAGAAAGCTGCACCGCTTTTCGGTGATTACGGCAGAAAGAACTTCGTTCCGGGCCCGCTTCCTATCCTCTTTAGAACCTTGGGATGTTTTTTGATGAATTGGCGGATGCGGACGGGGTTCTGATTGAGCTTTTCGGCAATTGTCTTGGCGTTCATCCCATGGCTTCCGTCCTTCTGGAGGACGAACAGAATCTGAACTTCCAACTGCTCATCGGTGATGGGAGCCCAGCGTTTAGGGTCAGCGGCTTTGATTTGGCTCGCTGATGGTCTTCCAGTGAGTTCGGACAACTGCTGTTCCAGGTCCGTTACAATGGCTCGTGCTTCCTTCAATCTCTGCCGCAATTCGCTCTCGGCTTGTTCAGTTAGCACTTCAAGTCGGCGCTTTAACTGTTCGATTTGCTGTTGAGTGTTATTCGATGCGAGGGACATTGCGGTCGGGAAGAATTGCAGCGGGTGATGGGTGTTTCAAGACGAAACGCCCCGGCCGCGGCCTTTACCTATCGCGCCAGGTGGCTGTGCTATTCGTCCCTGGCCGACAAGCCAGTCGGCGCATCTCGTATCTCGACGCGAGATGCAAATAACCGAGCATGTGCAATTTCTTCGGATGCTGGACGCAAGGCTTCTCGAATTGGGGGCCGAAAAGTTCATTTACAGCAAGGGATTCGAGGGGCGGGCCGGCGCCGTTCCCGAGGTGCCCGGCTATCGCTTCCAAACGACGTACGGACCGGTCGTTCTTCATCCGGAGATTCCGTGGCCTTTGAACAAAGGGGACCGCCTCCGGTACTCGGCGACAGTTTTTGGCCGTTTTGAGGGGTCCGGCCCGTATCCGCCAGCGGCCAACCCTTATAGCGGCAAATGGAATTTCTGCCTCGGACCTTGTTCTGTGGCGCAATTGCCGGACTGCATCGGCCACATCTCAGCCAGGGTTTCCGCGCTGCTGCCCGGCGATGGGCCAAGGACGGCTATTTGAGAGCCGGCTGCGGGCGGGAGTCGGTTTGCATCCGGCGGAGGGTTTCGAGTTGTTGGTCCGACGGGAATTCCGAGACAAAGAACCTCTCCGGGAACATGTGGGTGTCCTGCAGCATGTCCCCCAGCAGCGCCGCCACGTCTTCCCACC
>Ga0182030_10006856_pt1 | contig 23906 bp, 19 predicted proteins | sample 812S3MmetaG_FD_121299 | JGI IMG/M metagenome (GOLD analysis project Ga0182030, IMG submission 121299) | Permafrost microbial communities from Stordalen Mire, Sweden - 812S3M metaG (Illumina Assembly) | ecosystem: Environmental > Terrestrial > Soil > Wetlands > Permafrost | place: Sweden...
AGACGTTGCCAACTCGGTGGGAGCAGCCCCACCAAAATTTTCCAGTCTTCATCCAGGGCATTCATGCCCACAGAGTACGAGAATTACGCTATGACGTCAAATCTTATCTTAGCGCTTATGGGGTAACGCCCCCGGCTTTCTGGTGCCCTTGCAGGGCACGGTTGACTTTAATCCCCATGCCCCTCTGCCGCTTGGGCGCATATGCAGTTTAACCGGGATGGTGCAGGTCGTATAGATGAAAACCAGGGTTGAGGCTTGGGAGCAGGGGGGGAATCGTCATGGCACTCTTGCCGCCAGGGCCGCCGATGCGGCGGTGGCGGCTGCGCCGTCAGGCATATTCGCGTAGCCGCCGATGTACTTCCCTTTGCGGAAGAAGCAGACCCCGCCCAGATACTTGTCCTGCAACTGGAGCGCTTCGTCCCCGAGCTGCGCAGCCTGGGCGGAGGGGTAGCGCTGGCGCAGCTTATTTATCACCGCCGCCGCGGATTCGGGTGATGTTTCCAGCACCAGAAATGCCTTGCCCGCGTCATACTGCGCCACGTAACCGCGCTTGAGCAGGCGAACACCGAGGACGCTTTCCGGAATCAGCCGAGCGCTCACCAGCTTATCCGGCGGAAACCAAGAAAGTGCCTCCGGTGGCGTGGTCCGCCCGTCCATCAGCTTCTCCATCGCGTCGATAAAAGCGGTTAGTTCGGTGGTGTGATCAAGATCGGGGGAGGCGGAAATCTCGACGTAGTAATTCCCTTTCGCAAAAGTGCCCCGGCGCGGCAGAACCTGTCCCCCCATGCCGATCTTCTCCAAGGGATGACCGGGGTCGCGGTTGCCACTAAAAATGCCGTAGGCGGCGTCGGCATCAACCATTTCCGAGATGTCGATCACCAGGGTATTCTCGCCGGATTTGCACGTTACTCCCTGCATTTGGACAAATCCGTAAGCGAAATAGCTTTCCGAGTTGCCATCCATGTATTCGTAAAGGTTGTCCGAAGTGAAGCGACGCGACGCGCCCTCCTGCCGCCAGCCCGGGACCAGCGAGCAATTGGCCACGTCCGCCGCCGCCGCCGCCGGCGGCGCTGCCACCGGGGCGCAAGCAAACAGGAGGAGTGCAAGGCGAAAATTATGCGATAAAATCGTCATGGTTGGAACCACTCAGGTGTCAGGTGCCAGGTGTCAGCCCGGATTCCTCACTGCCGACCTGGAAGGGCGGGATTCTACAGGCTGCAGAAAAACTCTTCAATGCTGTCATCCTGAGCCCATTCGCTGTCATTCTGAGCGCAGCGAAGAATCTCGCTCTGAGTAATTTCAAGGCAAGGCGAGATTCTTCGTCGCCGCTGCTCCTCAGAATGACAGCGCTTTCGCGTTGTTCCGCAACCTGTAGAGCTCCGCCCTTCCGGCTACCCCCCAAGAGAATCCAGCCGCGGTGCGAAATCCGGATTAGGGATCTGCTGCCACCAGGCACCTGAAACTTGAAACCAATACTCCTCGGCAAAGACGCCAGAGTTATCCTGGCACCTGACACCTGATGCCTGACACCTGCCTTTACGCAAACATCTCCTGCGCGCGGCTGAGGCGTTGTGGTACCTTTACGCCAAAACGGCATTTCACCGTGCACGTTGGGCAGTCGCCGCAGCGCACGGAGGCCAATTCCACCGGCAATTTCTTAAAGTGGTCGCGGCCCAATTCGAACTGGCCATAACCGTCGGCATACATCGCGTAGCGGAGCATGTCCGCCACCGGCAGACCCTTGGCGCAATGTCCATCGCACTCACGGCACATGCGGCAATAGAGCGGAGTGATAAAATCCAATTGCCGCGCCAGGAGCTGTTCTTCCCGGGGCGAGTAAGTCTCGGTCATGGCTCTCAAATTCTCATCCAGTTGATCCATATCGGTCATGCCGGGAATCGTGGTGTGTACGTAGGAGTCCTTCAGCACCCACTTGAGCGCCGCCAGCATAGCGCCCTCGCGCTTCAGTTTGGCCCCCGTCGAATCGTCCGGCTTCATCTTGCGGAACCCGCCCGCCATCACCTTCATGGCCACCACACCCAGGCCTGCCGCGTTGGCCTGCGCCATGGCATCCGATGAGGCCTTTTCCATGGTGAAGTTGTAAGCGGATAGCACCACATCCGTCGCCCCCTCCTTCACCAGGAACGGAACCATATCCTTGGGGTTGTGTGTGCTCACGCCGCTAAAACGGATCTTGCCCTGCTGCCGGGCGATTTGCTGCGCCTCGAAGAGTTCGTCGGGTAAAGCGCCGGGACTGTCCTTCATGTGCAGATACCAAATGTCCAGGTGGTCGGTCGCCAGTTCGCTGAGCGAAGTGTCAAGCTCTTGCAGCGCCGCCTGCTTGGTGGTTCCATCGGTCTTACTGGAAAGGACTATATTCTGCCGCTTGCCCTTGAGGCCCGTGGCCACCAACCGCTCATTGTTTCCGTGCTGGTAGCTGCGGCAAGTGTCGAAGTAATTGATGCCCAGGTCTGCGGCGCGCGCGATCACGCTGGCGTCAGAGGTTACCATGCATCCAAAACCCACGCTGGTCACCTTGAGGCCGGTTTTCCCCAAAGTGCGATAGCTGAGACCCTTGGCGGAAGGCGATTCCCCCTGCGCCCAAGCGGTGGAAGCAGGCGCAAATCCCGCCACGGAAGTAAGAAGCCCTACGGATAAGAAGTTTCGTCGAGTAGACATTTTGTCTATATCCTTCCTCGAATCATTGATGACTATCATAATCTTCAAACGGTGTTATCATAGAGCGCGTGGAGGTATTAATCCAGTGATTTTCTCACGCCGCAGATTCTTGCAAGCTACCGGAACCGGCCTTCTTCTCTCGCCTGCCCTCCGCCTGCGTTCGCAGGCCCCGCCGGCGCTTTCCGTTGCGCCGATGGTCAGGGAATTTCCCGGCATTTCGCAAGTCTCCCTCGTCCAGGGTGACGACCGCCGCAAGAATGTGTGCGCGGCGCTCGCTGGCATCGATGACCAGATCCTGCCGAAATTGCGCCAGAAAAAGTACGTCGTCATCAAGCCCAACATTGTGAACACGGTAAATCAGCTCGCCTCGACCCATGCCGACGCGCTACGGGGAATTGTTGATTACCTTGCGCCGCGCTTTCGCGGGCCCATCGTCATTGCCGAGTCCTCCGCCGGCGACACGCTGGAGGGTTACGAAAACTTCCATTACACACACCTGCCGGGCGAGTATCGCGATAAGAAGATCAGCCTGGTGGACCTGAACCGCGAAGGAAAGTTTGAAACCATTCCTTTGATCGACTTTGACCTGCACGTGACGCCGGTGCGTTTGGCGGCGCGGCTGATGGATCCGGATGCCTTTGTCATTTGCTCGGCCATCATGAAGACGCATAACGCCGTGGTGGCGACGCTCTCCGTGAAGAATATGGTGCTGGGGTCGCCGCTGCACAATCCGCCGACGGAGAAATCCTGGAACGACAAGCGGAAGTACCACGTGGGCGTGCGCCAGAACCACTACAACATGCTGCTGACGGCGCAGAAGCTTCAGCCCAACTGGAGCGCCACGGTGATCGATGGCTATGAAGGCATGGAAGGCGATGGCCCCAATTCCGGCAATCCCGTGCCCTCCCGCATCGCCATTGCCTCAACGGACTACCTTGCGGCGGACCGCGTGGGGCTTGAGGCCATGGGCATCGACCCGTCGTGGGTGGGCTACCTGGTGTATTGCGGGCAGGTGGGGTTGGGAAACTACGACCTGAAAAAGATTCGGATTCAGGGCGCGGCCCTCGATGCCGTGCGCAAAAAGTATCGCCTGCACCCCGACATTGATCAAGAGTTGCAATGGATGGGGCCGATGGAAGACTTGCCACCCAAGTTGGGCTTCTGCTGGGACGGCGGGAACAAAACGTTTAGTTGAATACGACGCGCTGTGAACGAAGTCAACCAGCCCTCTCCCTTGGGGAGAGGGTGTCGGCCTTGTGCCGACGGGTGAGGGGTTATTTCGCCATGCGCACCTCCGCCCCACGAGTTGAGTAGGTCAACTGCACTAGCCCGTATATTTCGCCACGGAATGCATGGGCGGGACTTCAGCTCCGAAGCCCCAAAGGGGCGGGGTAACACAGCCCAGGCCAACGGCCTGGGTTAACGGAGGGTTTCCATGCCGAGCCCTGAAAGGGCAGCCTACGGAATCCACTGTTTCGTCGCCGACAGAGTGTTTATCAAGAGCTCGGCCATACCCAAAAGGCCTACGGCCGTTTTCGCCGATGGAAGCGAAGTTTAGTGCCGGATCCGAGATGAACCTTTCGTGGGGAAATTCGCAGAGGCGTCTGTTAGCACGCCCCTTCAGGGCTTGGGGTTGGAGAGGATATGGTTTTCTTGACCCAGGCCGTTGGCCTGGGCTGTGTTAGGCCGCCCCTTTGGGGCTGAGAACTCCGACTCCGCCAGCATAGAGAAGACCGCCAAAGCTAGTGCGAAATCCCGGCTAGGGCGGCGAGGACGCAAGGACCGTGAAGAACTCGGAGAGAAGAAACCCCTCACCCGCCCTCCTCACCGCAACCTTTCCGCCCCGCGAGGGTTAATCATTTCAGACGGATATCCTAAAAACGTGGACGCCCTACTCGAGCGGGCGTTGGGTCATCCGCGTGGTATCTCAGTTTGCTGTAGCGGCGGTCTCTGACCGCCGGGAATCTATTGAATCAAAAGCCGGCGGTCAGAGACCGCCGCTACAACCCATCAGACTGAGACACTACCGTAATCCGCGGAAGCTTTACACGCATCTAAAGCGTTGGGTATGGTTGTAGAATTACTTGTGGGGTGGATTCCGTGCAGGCGTGCAAGGGAATTCCAACCCGCATTTCTCACCATGATTTAGGAAGGGCGGGGCTAGACAGGCTGCGGGAAAACGCCCCACCGCGGATCACCACCCCGGCGCCCAAGGCGCCACCCCTCCTGAATCAGGAGGGGAGCTTTTGAAGAACTCCCCTCCTCAGTTGAGGAGGGGTGGCGCGCCGAGCGCCGGGGTGGTGCTGACAAGGGATAAGGGGTTGGGGTTGATAATGGCTGCGCATTCGAGTTTTTCCGCAGCCTGTAAAGCCCCGTCCTCCCTGTAGCCCAACCTTTTGTGGTCAGAAATGTGGGCTAAGGTTGCCCGCCACCGCCGATCAGCCAGCCCGGTTGGGTAGTTGAAGCAATGCCGGCGCCATGCGGCCGGACGAAACTCCGACGATGCTTAGGGCGCGCACAATTCGGATCATAGTGCTCGCAGCTTCCCTGCTGGGCGGGCTTGGCGCGCTTCTCTTCCCCTCCCCGCTCGCGGCGGATCAATTGCCCGGTGAGGCGCTCAATACTTTTCCCGCTGATACCCTTCAGGTGGCCTTTACGAATCTCGCCACGCTGCGTTCACTGCCCATTTACCCGCAAATCCGCCAGCGGATTCTGAACCGCCAGTTGCATGCCTTCGAGGATTTCCTCCGTCCCATGGGGATTGAGCCGGAGAAGGACATCGACGAAGTGATGCTGGGATGGCGCGGTGAGGTGGTGGGCCCCGCAGGTTTTCTGGGAATGGCGGCGGGGCGCTTCCAACCCACTCTGATCCAGCAGTACTTTGACCACACCGGGCTGCCGGTCCAACAATACGATGGGGCCGACCTTTACGCATTTGGTTCCGGCAGCGATCCGGACGACATCTTCTTTACTTTCTTCGATAGCTCCCTCGCGGCTTTCGGACGGCTGGGCGACGTAAAAGCCATGCTCGACGCGCGGCAAGGTTCGGCCAATGCGCTCAACGCGAATTCCGACTTTGTGAATTGGCAAGGCGAACTCGATGGCACCGCCCCCCAATGGGGCATTTTGAACGGCAAATCCGCTGCCAATCTGGCGGGGTTGTGGCTGGCCCCCGGCGGTCAGAAGAATGTGGACCTCAGCTCCTTGGGGCGCTCCGTGCGCGCCCTGCTCTACCGCATTCAGTGGGACACGGGCTTTTCCGCTCAACTCATTATGGTGTGCAACACGCCGGAAAGCGCTGCGGGCTTTGCCACCCTCATCGGCCTTTTGCAGCAAGCCGCGAAGCAGCCCAGCCCGGCGGGCGGCGCGGCCCTTCCTCCCATCCTTCAGAGTATTGAAGCCCACCGCGACGGCCCCCGGCTGGAATTGGACGTGTCCGGCCCGCCTGAGATGCTCAACCAGATCCTGCCCCAAGGCGGAAGCTGAGGGCGAACAGAGTCACGATACAAAATTCATAGCCCTCTCCCGAGGGGCGAGGGCTGTTGTTTACCTATTTTCATTGTTTAGAATCCAAAGTTGAAGAACAACTCTGTCTTTCGGCCTTACTTCAGATTCGGATACCTTTCCAGCATCTCCACCAAATCGCGTGCTCCCAGGGCTTCGGCGGCTCGGGCGTGCTTCCAGGCTCGTTCGTATTCGCCGCGTAGGGCAAAGATGCGGCCCAGGCTTAGATGGGGAGCAGGGTTGTTGGCATCCAGATCGATGGACTTCTGGAAATATTGGATGGCTTGCTCGGTTGCCCCCTGAAAATAGCTGAGAGTGCCAAGAGCAAAATGGGCATGGGCATTGTTGGGGTCAGCCGCCAGGATGCTCTGTTGTTCGGCGACGGCCTCTTCCACGTCGCGGTTGAGCGCGGGCTGGATGACTTGCTTTCGCCAGAAGTTGTAGGGCATATCTGTAAGCTGACTACTGACAGCCCACAACCGGCGGCCGCCAGTGACTGTAAGCTGTCGGCTGTTAGCTGTCAGCTTAGGTGGGAATGAAAGCTTTGATTTCCGATTCGACCTGCTCCGGGCTCAACTTCTCGCCTTCGTTCATACGCGCCAGGATCTTCTCAATCATTTCCTTTGCTTGGTCCTTGCGGTAGGCGCGAATGAAGCCGTCGTAGAAATGCTCGCCCGCCATGGCCCGGCTGATCTCGGTTTCCTTGTTGTGATCCTGAAGCTCCGTGAAGTACACGACGCGAAACTTCCCCGTGTAGGTCGTCTCCCGGTAAATCTCAAACATGATCTTGTCAGATTCGAATGGCATGAAAACCTCGGGTTTCGGGGTTAGGGATTCGGGACTCGGGAAAACCCCGAAAATCCTCGATTGCGTCGCCAAATTTTGCTCAGTTGATCGGCCGCCCCGCTCGTACATAATTATGAATACCAGAGGTGCGCGGGGGGCGTCAATGCTTAGATTCCCCACTAAGCTTGGCAGCAGCAGATTGCTTGGAGAGACGCTTCCATTCTTCGCGGATCGCCTCCTTGATGATCGCAGTCATCGTGGTTTTTCGCTGCCTGGCTTCGGTGCGAAGCCGTAGCGCTGTCTCTGTGTCCAGCCGAAAGCTGACTCTTTTGTCCATGTCCTATGGCCTGTGGGGGTTTACCTATAACGGATCGCGCACGACCAACCCCGGCAGAACTGCGAATGCACGGTCATGGCTCCAAAGCTCCGTGGCACCGTTTTCACGCGCCACCAAGGCGATTTGCAGATCGTACACACGAGTGCCGGGAATCTTCATGTCGCTCGCCATTTGAGTGAGACGCTCCCAGAATCCCGCGCCTGGAGTCCAAACGCTTGCCCCGCCAGTCACCACCAAAGCGTGAAGAAAACCGCGTGCTTCTTTGGTCGGTGATGGGCCCCCGCTGCTTGCCGGATGTGTGACCACGCACCAGAATTCGGCGATACAGGGCAAGGGAATTCCCCAACCTCGGGGGTCGGTGCTGGCACGCTCAATGGCTTTTCGGGCGGTCTGGTGCTCGGGGATATTCCGGCGGTGGGCGTACACGAGGAGGTTGGTGTCAATGGCGACCATGCGCGCGCTCTTTTTGCATCCAATCCCACATTTTGCTGCGATCGGAAACGTCGAGGTCCGGTGGCAGACCCCCTGGTGATGTTATCCAACGAATCCGGCCAGAACGGCGTGGCGGTCGGCTGCCAGCCTGCCGCAATTCCCGTCGCAAAGCGCGTTCCATGATTTCTCGTAACGTCGTCCGGGTTTCGAGTGCCTTCCGTTTGGCTTCGAGCAGAAGGTCATCGGGAAGTTCTACCGTGGTTTTCATACGGTTTCCCATATTACCATATTTATGGGGCAAGGGAGAGTATCTTATGAGGGTTTGCAGAAAGTATTGCGGGGATCTGTTTATGCGACACGGTGAATGATGATTCGTGCACCAAAGTTTGGTGGTATAACTGACGAGAGGAGCTACCAAACATGGATACCGAAACATCTAAAACTATCGAGATTTTACGATCATGCCTTGTTGATTGCGTGACTTGTTTGAAGGTAAACCAAGAGAATCTCGACATTTTGATTCGTGCTGTGGATTCTCTTTTAGAGACCAAGCATATAGAGGCTCAAAATTCCATGACAGCCTTAGACTTAAAGGCCCTAGATACTCTAAGTAATCCATCGCTCGATGAAATTCTAGAAAAACTAAAGGCCATTCCAAAGGCGATTTAGAATCGCGGTGTATCTTACGCCTCAACCCTAAATTTCCCACCTGTTCTAAATTGCAGTGTCCTTAGGTTGGGGGTAGAGATTAGCCAGGACATCTCGTGTCACGGTAAGGCCCTCCTCTACCAACCCTCGGCTCTGATATTCCTTTTGAAATCTTTGGAAATTGTGAATTGCGAAATCCCCGCCATTCTTTACTTGGTCAGCACCATCATTCAAAGCCTTTTCTAAACCAGATTTCTCAAGGAGCACCTGAAACAAAGATTGGCCTTTTGGCAGGTACATTTCGATCCTGTGGCCGGGGTCAACCTTTGCCTTAAGAGCAGATTCCAGGATCGCGCGACACATCACCGCACACGCAGCATTGAATCCGTAAAGATAGCAACGATCCGCTTCCTCGAAATAAGCACGGATGTTGGGATCAGGGATTTGACACGTATCGACTTTGTGCCGGTCGAGTGATGTGGCGCGCTCAACTATATTGTCGAGTTTTCGTATGACCTCGGAAGAATAGGCGGCGTCCAAATAGTCAGCAGCCTCAGACGGATCAAAATCTTCCCTGGTTCGCCAATCCGGGCCAGGTTCGACGTCTGCCGGGTCTTCGAGACCCCGAACAACCGCTTTAGGAGGTCGGGGATTCAGTGACGTTCGCCTTGCATCGAGAACCTTCCCATCATAAACGCGAAGGTCCCCCAATGCTTGGTGGACTCGTTCATGCTCAGGCTTGTTGCGATCATATAGTTCGTCTCGCTCGCCGCACGCGAGCCCCTTGTTCCCGAAGAGCATCCACGAGTCGTGATCCTCGAACCTATCTTGATTTACCCAATCAAGCACCCTTTTGAGAATTCCTGCCCTTTTCGAAAACCCCTCTTTGGCTGGCTGCATAGTGGCAATCCTCCACGAATGGCACTGAGCCGCTCGCCGAGAGTGTAGCACAGCATGGAGAGAAGGACGCGTAGGGCGGGACTGTTATTTAGGTCCGTGAGTTTTAGATTTAAATTTCGCGACGACCAGTTTATAGAACATCCGATCGTGTGTGCGTGGAATGCGACCCCCTCACCCGTCCCGCCCCGGCTGATGAAAACGCCGGTGGCGGTCCACCCTCTCCCCCAAGGGGACGAGGGAAGTCGAATTGCGATTTTTAATTTTGAGTGAATTGCGGGAGGGGCCGTAGCGCAGACGCGCACGAGGGAAGGCAGATTCAAGATTCAAAATTCAAGATTCAAATTGCCGGGCTAAAAACAAAGGGCCCGAAACCCCTGATTGGGAATCCGAGCCCTCAATTCTTAATTCGTAATTCTTAATTCGTAATTGAACCCTATTCTTCCCGCTTAATCGTCCGGATGGCATTGATCGCAACGGGCGTTTCCATCTCATAGGGCGCGGGCGGGGGGCTGGGCATGACGGTATCAAGCTCGGCGCGAAGCTTCGCCTCGAATTCGCGCATCTTGGCGTCAACGTCGTTCTGCTTGTTCTTGTTGCGCACCATGTCTTCGCGGTAGCGTTTCAGGAAGTAGCCAATGGTCTCCACGCGAATCTTGATGGAGCCCGTGGGCTTGTTCTCGTCAATGTCTTTGAAAGAGAAGTACGGCGTGCCGGACTTGGTCACGGTTTCCTCGACGGCCGTGTAAATCGGAGCGTCGTGGCCGCACTTGAAGCTGGAAAGCTCCAGCGCCACCAGGTTCGGATGCCGGGCGGTGTACTTGGCAGCCCAAATCTTCTGCGTGGTGTTTTCGCTATAACTGTTCTTCCACGCGTCGCTGACGTCCATGGGGTCTTTGATGATGCCCGCCTTGACGTCCTCGCCAAAGAGCTTTTCGAGAATGTCTTTGTCGATGGGCAGTGAGCCCAAGGTCAACGCGGGGTAGCCAATCTTCTGGAACTCTTCCATGATTTCGTGGTTGATGCCGGGGTCGTTGTGGTACGGCCGGCCCAGCACCACGATTCCAATGCGATCTTCGGCTTCGAGGCGCTCTAGAATCTCGCGGCCCTTGGCGCGCATAACTTTATTCTCGTAATCGCTCTGGGCTTGCAAACCCGCCTCGACGGCGCGGGCATTTTCCTCTACGGACAGGCCGAAAATATCCACAAACTCCTCGTACATCTGCTTGGCCAGCAGCGCCGGATTGCCGGGATTGACGAAGGTATCGAGGAAACGGATGTTGTTTTCCTTGAAAAGATCCCCTTCCTTAATGAATGCCGCCTTGACGGCTTCGGGCGTGCTGGCGACCGTGGGGCAGGAGCGATGCGACTGCGCATGCTTCATGTCGCTCGGTAAATCGTCAATCATCGGGCAGAAGATGATGTCGAGCGGCTTCTTCTTGTGGTGCACATGAAGCATATTGTGCACGTGGGGAATGCCGACTTTCGACGGGAAGCAGGGATCAATGGCCCCGCGCTTGGCGCCTTCCTTGTAAAGCTGCTCATTCGTGTAGTCGGAGTAAATCAAGTTCTCGGCGGGAATCCCTAGCGCTTCAAAGTACGCGCTGAAAATGGGATTCACCGTGTACATGTTGAGGATGCGCGGAATGCCGATGCGCAGGCTGGCGCGCTTTTTCATCAACTCCACGCGCTTCTTTTGCTTTGCCGTCACCGCGTACTTGGGCAGCGGGTCGGCGATCACCTTCGGCGCATAGGATTTGAACACCGCCCTGGCGGCCACTTCCACCATATTGGGATTTTCCTTCTTGGCGGCGTCCAGGCCTTTCTTGATCTCGCGCATGTCGGCAACGTCTTCCACCAAACCTTTTTCGCAACTGTTGCCCACGATCAGCCGTTTTACTCCTGCGGGGATGGGAATCTTGGACTTCTTCCACGATTCATCGGAGCTCGAAATCTGCACGTCAATGAAGGTGCGCATGCACTTGTTCTTGCAGAAATAGCAGCGCGTATCCTCGCTGCGGTGCGTAATGTAGGTGATCTTTTCCACGGCCTCAAACCCGACAAAGCTGGTGCGGTGGCCGTTATTGTACATGCGGCGTGCTTCGATGGCGGAGCCGATGGCGCCCGCTTCCCCGCAGTGTTCGTGCACGATGACGTCGGGCTTGGCGCCCTTGTCCTTAAAGCGCGACTCGATAAAGTCCACCTGCGACTTTACCGCCGCCAGGTTGTGCTGCGTCCCGCCTTGCAGAATGAAAGTCTTGCCGAGCGATGCCAGGTTGGGAATCTGCGAAACGTACAGCCAGATGTTCTTGGGCAGCACATTGGCCAGACCCGCCATGATCTCTTCCGGCTTCCATCCCTGGCGCTGAAAATCGACGATGTCCGATTGCATAAATACCGCGCAGCCATAACCGAACATGGGCATGGCCTTGGCGCTGAAAGCGAGGTCCGCGTAATTCATCACGTCGTGGCCAAAACCCACGCAGGTGGATTGCAGAAAGTAGCCGTTGCCGGCGGAACACTGCGTATTCAGCTTGAAGTCCTTCACCCGCCCGTCTTGCAGGATGATGAGCTTGATGTCCTGGCCGCCCACGTCGCAGATGACGTCCGCGTGCGGATAGAAGTGCAGCGCAGCCTGGGTGTGGGCCACGGTCTCAACCAGCGCCACATCCGCATTCAGCACCTCCTTCAGGATGTCCTTGGCGTAACCCGTCGAGCCTACTCCCAACAACTCCACCGTGGCGCCCTGCGATTCCACCTGCGTCTTCAGGTTCGCAAACATCTCCATGGTGTCTTCCAGGGGATTGCCCTTGGAAAGCTGGTAGCACTTCACCATGACCTCGCCCTCGTGATTGACGAGAACGGCTTTGGTGGAGGTGGAGCCGCCGTCGATGCCCATAAACGCCTCGACGTGCTGGCCAGGCTTGAAGGTGTGGGGAACAAACTTCTTCGGCTTGTACCGATCCTTGAATTCGCTGAGCTCGTCTGCGGTTTTGTATAACCCGCTGCCGCCTTTCTTCTGCTTCTCTTCCAGGCGGCCATAGTTGATGTACCACTCGAGCTTTTCATAGCCCTTGTAGACACCAATGCTCTCGTCCTCATCCATGGCGAACCGCACGCAACCGAGGGCGGCAAAATACTGGGCATTGTCAGGGACCATGATGAGGTCCTTGGGATCCTTGCCCTCGGGAAGCGGGAAGTTGCGCTCCTCCCAAACTTTCGGGATATTATACTTCCAGCAATCCTGCATGCCTTTGATGTAGGTGTTGGGGCCGCCGAGCAGCAGCACCGTGGGGCGCAGCGTGTTGCCGCGCGTCAGCACCGCGAGGTTCTGTTGGATGATCGCCTCGAAAAGTGAAGCCATGAGCTCGCTGGGGGGAACACCGCTCTTCTGCAAGCCATTGATGTCGGTCTCGGCGAATACGCCGCACTTCCCCGCCACCGGGTGCAGTTTGAGTCCAAGGTATCCCATATTGCAAAGCTCTTCCGCGGGAATACGTACCTTGGCATTGATCTTGTCAATGACGGCGCCCGTGCCACCGGCGCACTTGTCATTCATCGAGGGGATTTTCTTCTTGCGCCCTGTCTCGGGGTCTTCCTTGAAGATGATGATCTTGGCATCCTGCCCGCCCAGTTCCACCACCGAACCGCACTCGGGATAAAGCTTCTCGACGGCGAGCGAAACAGCGTTCACTTCCTGAACGAACTTGGCGCCAATGTGAGCGCCCACCGGCCCGCCCCCGCTGCCCGTCACGAAAACGCGGCTCTCCCCGGCCTTGATGCCGGCATCGGCTTCCATGCGCTTCAGAAACTCCAGGCACTTTTCCGGCTGCTTGGTGTCATGGCGCTGGTAGTCGCTCCAAATGATCTGATCCGTCGTGGTGTCCACCACCACGGATTTCACCGTGGTCGAACCGACATCAAAACCGACGATCAAATTCTTGGGGTTTGCTTCGGGCATCTGGATGCTCCTAATGGGGCGAGTCGTTTCCCCGGTTTCAAAATTTAATCTTTACCGCAGAGGCGCTGAGGGAAGGAGTTGTTAGATTCCAATTTCCAGTAAAACCCGGGAATCTGACACCTTCTTACGCTCTGCGCCTCCGCGTCTCTGCGGTGAGAAGCCCGGGTCAGTTCACCGCCACCAATTCGCGGCTCTCGGCCTTCATGCGCTCGGCGGCGTGCATCACAAAGTTTGCCGCCACTCCCACGACACCCTTTTTATGCCCATACTTGTACGTGGCCTGCTGCATTTCGGGGTGGTCTTGCACAAAGGCGCGCACATCTTCGAGGGTCGTGCCCGTCTCGTCGAGCACGCGCTTGATTTCGTTCTTGGCGCGAACCTTGGCTTCGCCCAACGCCATTTGCACGCGGCTGTGAGCGTTCACGTCGCCTTCTCCAGAGGTCTCAACCGGGATGAAGATCATATCCTTGTAAGTTGAAACCACCGCGGATTGCGCGCCGTCCGACTGCGTGGAGGGCATGCAGCCGAAGGGCTTCAGGCTGAGCACCATGTGGGCAAGATCCTTGTTCGAGTAGTAAATATTTTTGGCGACTTCCAAGTGGCCCTCGCCGCCGCCGGCGCGCGAATTGTAGAAGGGATGGCCGAGGCGTTGCAGTTCGTACTGGTCAGTCAGGTGATGGGCAATTCCGCCTAAGGCATCAATCAGGCGGTGGTATTCACGCTTGAAGATTCCTTCCGCCGCCGTCAGCTTGGCCAGCCGCTGCTGCGTGTTCAAGTGGCTGCCGAAGATTTGCTTGAGGTTCCACTTGGGAACGCCCTTCTTAACCAAATCCAACCCACGCTCATCGCGAATCTGCTGTTTGGCTTGGTGAATCATGTACATGATCCAAGTACCAATGGGCTCCACCAGAACCTGTGCGCCTTCCTTTTCGAGGAAGCGGAACATATTAAAGTTCCCGTCGCCCTCGGTGGTTTGCGCCCAGAATTCGCCGGTGATCTTGACGATGGGCTTCACGCGCGTGCGGTCAATGGGGATGGCATTAAAGCGGTCGCGCACATCATTGAGCGCCGCGGTGTAATCGTCGCCGTAAAGCTGGTTCAGGAATTTGCCCAGGTATTCCGCGGTTCCGGCAAAGCTCGTCTTGCCCAGCAACGAAGCAAGCTTCCCTTCCAGCGTCCAGGGACGCTTGCGACGCATGACCTCCTGCAACATGTCCATGCATTCGTCCAGGACGCGGTCGGTTTCGCCGGGATTCACTTCGAAAGGTCGAATCTGGTAGGCCACATCGTTGATGACGTCGCCGATGTTCATGGCGTTGAGGATGTTCAGAAAGAAATCGAGGTTCATTTCCAGGCCGGCTTCCGCTTCCGCCTGGTTGAGCCCGCCCGACTGCGAAAACAACAGCACGCGGAAGCCATCAAAGCCCGCGTTGCGCAACGCCAGCCGATACTCGGCCTCATACATGCCAAAGCGGCAGGGCCCGCAGGCGCCGGCAGTGAAGAAGACGTAGCGGTCGATGATTTCCTGCTTGGTCAAGCCTTTTTCTTCCAAGCTCTGCGCGAACTGCACGAGGTTGCCGACGGTGAAGTAAGTGGGGTTGCATTGACCATTGTTGCCATACTCTTTGCCAAGCTGGAAAGCCCGCTTGTTGGGCACCGGGACCGCCTCGCACTTGTAGCCGAGGCCTTCCAGCGCGCCATGGATCAGCTTTTCGTGCTTCCAGGTGAGGCCGCCAAAGAGAATGGTGGTTTGATCGCGCTGAGATTTGGTAAAGGCGCGCTCGATGGGTTTGTGGAACTGCTGCACCGCCCGCTTCTCGAGGCCCACCTCTTTTTCGAGGCGCCGTCTTTCGTCTTCGAGCTTTTGGCGGATCAGGTCCTCTTTTGACGAAATTTGAATCAAGCCCCCGCTACCATAGGGCATCTCAGGAACAGTACTCATGCGTCACCTCGTCTGGAAATCAAAGATTGAAATACATGGCAGGGATACACCGACGCGCCCTTTGCTTCGATGCTCAACACCACTCAGCGTAAACCAAGGTTATATGGAACTCGACTTTTGGTTAACTTCTAGACCGCCCCACGATACAACTCATCCCGGAGCCATCCGGGTATGGAAATCTTCGCCTGACGTTTGGCATATTCCTACTTGATGTACAGCAATGTAAATTTCATTTCAGTGAACGGGGAATTTCCCCACCCCAAGTGGTTAGTGCGTGAGTCGAAGGGTAACTACTGATTATTCAAATTGTTAGAGGAAATCAGGGGCCTTATCGGCCAAAAATTGAACGGCGACAAGGGACAATCTGTCATTTTTAAATCTGATGCCCGTCAATTTGCTTGCATTCCTGTTCAGTCCGGATTTCTCGCCACGGTTCTGGAAGGGCGGGGCTTTACAGGCGGCGGAAGAACGCGTTCGTGCTTTCATTATCAGCGACAGCCCTTTATCCCCCTGTCAGCACCACCCCGTCGCTCGGCGCGCCACCCCTCCTCATCTGAGGAGGGGAGCATTTAAGCAACTCCCCTCCTGGGTAACGGCTGGCTTCGGTCGCCGCTAGAAAAGGCCAAACCGAGCCAGTACCACCCTTACGGGAGTGGTGTCATTCGCTGTGGCACGGGGGTCCCGCCCGTGAACGGTCACGGCCAAGATGGCGGTGCCACAGCCAATGACACCAATACCTACCCTTACGAACCACTATCTTGATTCAAGCGTTTCGGGTAAAATGGGAAAGAATGTCTGTGTGCCCATGGTGGGCAATCTCGTTACTGGTCTTTCGGAGGACAGTTATGTCATCGGTTATGAAAACGCTCTTCCTGAACCCGCCCAGCTTCGAGGGCTTTGATGGAGGAGCAGGCGCTCGGTGGCCGGCGACGCGTGAGATCAGTTCGTTTTGGTATCCCGTGTGGCTCACCTATCCTGCGGGGATGTTGCCGGGCAGCCGGCTGCTTGACGCCCCGCCCGCCAAAGTTTCCCAGGCGGAGACCATACGCATCTCGAGCGACTACGATTTCGTAGTGCTGTTCACTTCCTCGGTGGGCTTTGAAAGTGACGTGAGCATTGTGCGCCGGATGAAAGCGGCCAAGCCTGGCTTGAAGATCGCATTTGTGGGCCCGGACGTTCAGACCCGGCCCGCCGAATGCCTTCGCGCCAGCGAGGACATTGACTTTGTGGTTCGCGGAGAATTTGATTATCCGGTGGTCGAGTATGCCCAGGGCAAACCACTCTCTGCGATCGCCGGGGCAAGCTACCGGAAGGATGGCGAAATCGTTCACAACCCGGCGCGCCCGCCGCTGGAGACCGAGGACCTGGACAAGCTGCCCTTTGCCACGGAGGTCTATAAACGCGATCTGAAGATTGAGAACTACAACATTCCTTTTTTGCTTCACCCCTACGTATCGTTTTACACCAGCCGAGGATGCCCGGCGCTGTGCACCTTCTGCCATTGGCCTCAAACCCTTTCGGGCCATGCCTGGCGGGTGCGCTCAACGGACAACGTCGTGGCCGAATTCTCGCAGGCGATGAAACTTTTCCCCCAGGCCAAAGAGTTTTTCTTCGACGATGATACCTTCAACATCCGCAAGGATCGGGTGCTGGATGTCTGCTCGAAACTCAAGCCGCTGGGCTTCCGCTGGTCGGCCAACGCTCGCACGCATACCGATTACGATACGCTGAAGGCCATGGCGGACGCGGGCGGGCGCCTGCTGATCGTCGGTTTTGAATCGGGTGACGCCCAAATCCTTAAGAACATCAAGAAGGGGACGACCCCGGAAATGGGTCGCACCTTTATGAAGAATTGCAAGAAGGTGGGCTTGACGGTGCATGCGGACTTTATCATTGGCCTCCCCGGCGAGACCAAGGAGACGATTGCCCGTACCATCGATTATGCCAAGGACCTTGACGCCGATACCGTGCAAGTCTCCGTCGCCCACGCCTACCCGGGAACTGAGTTGTATGAGTACGCCGCGAAAAACGGCTTCCTCGCCACGGAGAAACGCTCCGATGGCGGCGGGCACCAGTTGCCGCACATCGTTTATCCCGGTCTCAGTCTGGAAGATATGATGGCGGGGATGAACACCTTCTACGATTCATACTATCTGCGTCCGCATGTGGTGTGGCGCATTGTAAAGAAGGCGCTGTGGGATTCCCACGAGCGCAAGCGCCTGTACGGTGAGGCGGTGGAATATTTGCGCGTCCGCTCCGAGCGCTGGAAATACGTCCGTAACGGCGCTGCGCAGGTTCGAGCCGCGAACCCGGCCTCACATTCATAACCTCACCGCGCCCTGCGACCCACCCTAAAAAGTAAACGCGGACCCCAAAAAGGCGGGGGCCCGCGTTACTTAGCCGCGGTTGGCGAACACATTGTTTTTGATGTCTGCGCCCCATCTGCTGACGAAACCCAATATAACATGCGCCACCCACGGAGCCGGGCTTGGTTGGGCGCATACATAAAAGGCAATGTATGCCCCACCCCACGGACCCGAATCCTGCCGAATTCTTTACCAAATGCTCCTGGCTTCATCGGTACCAGGCGTGAAGGAAACACCGCGCAGCACCTCTCCGAACCCGGCCGTACGAAGGGTATGGAATTTTTCTTTAGCGGCAACGGTGGGATCGGTGTTGTTGAGCGAATCCTCGATGACCACAAGCCGGCCAGGGTCTGCTCCTGTATCGCCATTTCCGCTAACTGTTGAAGTGAGGGCCCAAATGGTGGCGTTCCCCCAATCATCCACACGGCCCGTCAGGTTGCGGAGGCCGTCGGTAGCGGGCGACCACGGCAGGCCCGTGGCGGCGTTGGTTCCCGTGGGGAAACCGGGGACGGTGTAGGGCACGCCAAGTTCCAACCCCGTTTGCAAGGTATAAGCTAGATTCCACTGCTGGGCGGTGGAGTCGAACACCCACTTATCGAGTCCCGCCAGGGTCTGAGCGGCGGCATGGGTGTAAAGGTCTGTGCCTCCCGTGTAGCCGTCACCTTCATCGGCAACATAGAGCGTGGTGGCGTTCGCGAACCATATGCCGAACGGATAATTAACGGAGCTGGTGCTCTTGGCCAACACGGTGGGAAAGCCTTTTAGGATGCACATATTGGTGGGAGTGCCCGTCGCCGGGTTGTAAGCCGTATCGGGAGTGGAGGGCAGCACCGCCGAAGGTGAGGGAAGACCTACGCCCTTGGGACACGCCGTGCCCGTGGTGTCAACGAAATAGACCGTGTCAACCCCGTTGCTCCCGCTGCCTTTGGCGTAGTAGAGAACGTTGTTGAAGATGGTCATGCCGCGGAAGTTGTCATCCTTGCCATATTTATCTGCTTTGTCGCCCAAATCCGTAACGTTAAACGTGCCGACCGGCGTGGGAGTTCCGGGAGCTTGCACCCTTTCCGGCTCATCGGAGGGATCCATGAATTGAGCGCCCGCACCGAGGACGATCCCGGTCGGCTCAGGGTTTCCGCCATTGCCGCCATTGCCGGTGGTGTAGTAATAGTCGGCGCCGTTAATGGTATTCAGGACTGCGCCGCGACCATTGTCTCCACTGTAGGCGTTGGTTTCCGTGAAGTGGAATTTTCCATTCTTGTCCACTTGCGCCACCGCGCGGTAAACATACAGCCCCACCGGGTTCGTCGGATCGACCACGCCCGGAGTGTTAGAAGCGGACACATCGATCGCATTGATGGGCGCGACATAGCCCATTAATGTGACGTATCGGCCGTCGGTGGAGAGATGCAGTGACAACTCGGATTTGGAGCTGAAGCTGGTGACCAACTGATCGCTCTCGGGGGTCACTCCGCGCAGGGAACTGTTGGGCACCTCGAGCGAATTAATCAACCAACCGGAGGGTGTGATTTGGTCGAGGTAAATTTTTGCCGTGATGCCGAAACTGCCATCGTCGGCGTCGTTGTTAAATACGTAGGGAAACAGCCCGCTATACCCGGCCTTACCACCACACCCACCTGACGCGGCCACACAGTTGGGTGGCAAAGGCTCGCCCACTGTCACGTTGCTCGCTTTATTGTCATACACGCTACGGCTGACCACCAGGTTGCCGGGCCAGAAATGCGGGGCTCTGCCCCAATCGAAATCTTGGGCGGTTGCCCGGATGTTGCCGGCGAGAACGCCCAATGCCACGAGCGCCATGCCTCGGGCCAGCGTCCGCCAATGATCGTGCCTCCGGAAAACTTTTTCCATCATTCAGGAATCTCCTCTCAAGGGGAAGTTGGAAGTTGATCCGCACGGCCGACCGTGCGGACGAAACGCTCAATACGCTACCAATCGAGAGTTAAGATTCGATGACATTTCGTCGGCATGTTTGTAACGGCATCGGGTGGGGGTGTGAGGAGGTCTCTCGGAAACAATTTGATGAAAAACTTCCTCAAAACCTCTTATGTGCACAGTATTGCTCTTGGCCCGGATTTCTCCCCACGGTTGGATGGGGCTGCCGCAAGCTCGGGGCTAAACCGGCTGCGGAAAAACTCCCCGGCGCGGATAACCACCCCGTCGCTCGGCGCTCCACCCCTCCTGAATCAGGAGGGGGGCTGTTTAAAATGCTCCCCTCCTCAGATGAGGAGGCGTGGCGCGCCGCGCGACGGGGTGGTGCTGAACAGAAGTGGCGTCGATCATGACAGCGCCAGCGGGTTCTTCCTCAGCCTGATTAGCCCGGAGCGTGCCGCCCTAAAGAGCGGCGCAACGCTCAAATCAGGCCAGCACTAAGAACTGGCCAGTGGGTCGGAGAGTTGGTACCATCGGCAGATCAGGGCATCGTTCATAACAGGAGGACCGGCATGACCAAACCCATCGTGCAATCGGTGACGTTTAAGGCGTCCCCGGAAGAACTCTTTGCCATCTTTACCGACTCGAAAAAGCACTCCGCTGCCACCGGCGCCAAGGCCATCGCGAGCGCTAAACCGGGGGCCAAGTGGTCGGCTTTTGACGGCATGATTTTAGGCAGGAACCTCGTCGTGGTTCCCGGCCAAATGATCGTGCAGGCATGGCGAGCCTCCCATTGGAAGGAGTCCGACCTTGACTCAATTCTGGTCTTGAACTTTTCCAAGGCGCCGGGCGGCGGCAAAATCGACCTGGTCCACCTGGGGGTTCCACAACACGACCACAAAGGCGTCACCAAGGGGTGGCCCCTGTACTATTGGGTGCCCTGGAAGGCTTACCTGAAGGGACTGTCCGCTAAGGGTTAGTCCACCCGTACATCATCTCGCCCCTGCCGTGGCTTAGGTCGCGTCGGCCCGCTACCCATCGCGGTACTTTGACCGGATGCTCGCGAACAGCGGCGACGTGCGACAATGCTTCTATTCCTACCGAAGGTCCGCCGCCTGCAACTGTCTTGCGGAAATAGGAGCCGCCAGGACAAATTGGGATTCTCATCAGGGAGGCAAGCGGCACCACATCCAACGCACCACATCCAACGCTAGTCAGAATTTTTGCCCTGTGATACGCTGCCTTTATAGGACAAATTTTTTTGCCTTTCGTCGGAGGTGGAACATGAAACTGGCCTTGACCAGTCTATTGGCGCTGCTATGTCTTGCCCGCATTGGGGTTGCTGATATAGTAACCCTCAAGAACGGAGATAGAGTAACAGGCACCCTGGTGACCATCAAGGGGGGAACCCTGCAACTTAAATCCGACATCCTCGGGGATTTATCCATCCCCATGGCCAAGGTGGCGACCTATTCCGTGGATAAGCCCGTTGCCATAATCATCAAAGGGAAGGAACCGGTGCAAGGCACGCTGGAACTTACGCCCTCGGGCGACTGGCAGGTAAAGGCAAACGGCCAAACGCAGACCTTCACCGCCGCGACGGTGGACACTATCATGCCGGAGGATACATACCAGAAACTGGTGGTGGTAAGGCCCACACCCTGGCAAGCGTGGAAGGGCAATGCCAGCCTGGGCGAAACCCTCCAGCACGGCAACCAGCAGACCAACACCTTCACCACCACCATCAATGCCGTGCGCGAGCGGCCGGCGGCGCCCATCTTCCAGGAACATACGCGCACCAACTTTGGCATTATGGCGCTTCTCTCGCACGCCAATGAAGATGACAACAGCATTACCTCCCGCACCTTCAGCTCCAACCTTCGGGAAGATTTCCTCTTCACGCCCGACAACTTTGCGTTCGGCATGGTCCAGCTCGATCATATTTCCACCGAGGGTTTGTACCTGCGGCAGACCTATGGCGGGGGCTTTGGAAGGGACGTCATCAAGAATCCACGCACTACCTTCACTCTGATTAGCGGTCTGACTGCGCAACACGAAAAGTTCTTTTCCGGTGGGGAGGACGAGACTCTTAATGGACTGGTCGGGGAAAAACTCGGCGAGCAATTCACCAAGCGCATACGGTTCGACCAGAGTTTGAATTTCTATCCCAACTTCACAGAGGGAGGAGAGTACCGCTTTGACACCTCTGCCACCCTTTCCATCAAGCTCTTTAACAAGTTCTCACTTACTACAAGCGCTATCGATCTCTACCTCAGCAACCCGCCGGCGGGAAATGAGAAAAATAACATCACGCTTTCTACCGGTATTGGGTACACGTTCTAATAGGACAATCGTCAGTCATCAGTCGTCAGTTTTCAGTAAAAGTCACTCCACGCCGGGGTGTTACTGATGACTGATGACTTTTGAGGGATGCGCATAACGGCGCAGGGTCCTACTTGGGGAAATGCAAATCGAACGCCACAAGGTAGTCGGTTTGCGGGGGAGTGGCGCCCAATTGCCGCAGGAGAGTTGTGATCTGCCCGCGGTGGTAAGTCTGGTGATTCACCAAGTGGAAGAGGATGCGCCACAACGGATAAGTCGACGCGTCGCCCTGCATGTTGGTGTAGCTGAGAGGCTGCGCGAGCTTTTCTTCCGGACAAGTGCGGAGAAAGTCCCGCACGCCCTTTTCAATGGGTCCCCAACCGTGCCGAACCGACTCGATGCTGGGATACTTCTCCGCCGCGAACGCCTTGGCATCATGGCGGGCCGGTGACCGTCCCAGCCACCGCTCCAGCCAAATCCATTCCACCACCAACAGGTGCGCCAGGGTATCGCGAACCGAGGAAAAACTACTTCCCATCGGCCGCACAAACTGTTCCGACGTGAGGGCCGCGCACGCCTGGAATTGCCGGTCGCGCGCCCAGTAGTTGTAGTCGTACAATTCGCGTAGCGTTGCCAGCGGAATCATGACGTACTCCTGTCGTCAGTTGTCAGTCATCGGTTCACAGTAGCAGCCCAAGGACGGGGCCGCTTTTACCGGCAACTGAAAACTAATGACTGATAATTATGGTCTGAGAACGCCTTGGGTGCCGACGTAGAGTGCATAGAGCGACGTGCTCGCGGCCATAAACAGGCGGTCACGCTTGGCGCCGCCAAAGCAGATGTTGGCGCAGATTTCCGGCAAATGTATCTTGCCGATCAGTTCGCCGGCGGGCGAAATAATGTGCACGCCGTTGTAATCCTCGCCTCCCCAGCCGGCGCCCGCCCAAATGTTGCCGTCCGCGTCCGCGCGAATTCCATCCGCAATGCCTTCGCCCATGTTCACAAAGACCCGGCCATTGGCCAGGCGCACGCCGTCCACCACATCGTAAACCCGGATGTCATGCGAATAGTCGGGGCTCTCGGTCCCGCTGGTGTCACAGATATACAACAATTTCTCGTCGGGAGAAAAGCACACACCGTTGGGCCGGCGCATGTCACCTTCCACCACGGTGGCCGCGCCGGTTTTGGGATCGAGCCGATAGACGTTGCGGGGAAGCTCGAACTTGTCCTTGTGGCCTTCGTAATTGCTCATGATGCCGTAACCGGGGTCAGTGAACCAAATGCTGCCGTTCGAGTGCACCACCACATCGTTGGGCGCGTTGAACGGCTTGCCCTGGTAGTGATCCATCAGCACGGTAACGGTGCCGTCGAGTTCGGTGCGGGTGACGCGGCGCGAGTCGTGCTCGCAGGTAATTAAGCGGCCTTGCTTGTCGCGCGTGTTGCCGTTGGCATAATTGGAGGGTGAACGAAAAACGCTCACTTCGCCGGTATCCTCCAACCAGCGCAACATACGGTTGTTGGGAATGTCGCTGAACAGCAGGTAACGGCCGTCGCCAAACCACACGGGGCCCTCCGCCCAGCGCGCGCCGGTATAAAGCCGCTCGATAGCGGCGTTGTTCTGCCGGTACTTGGCAAAACTCGGATGGAGGACTTCAATCGCCGGGTCAGGATACTTGGTGAGCTTGGGAAGACTCCAGTCCTTGGCAGCTCCCCATGGACTCGCCGCTAAACTCGCGCCCGCTGCCGCCGCCGTGGAAAGAAATGCTCGTCGTTGCATGGTGTCCCGCTCCTCCCGCCTTGGTAAGGAAAAAACCGAAAGTCGAAACTCGCCTCGATTTTCGATGTTCGAGTTTCCGCTCCTTGCCCCTCGCCAATCAACTCTTACCTGGTGCGCCATTCTAGCAGGATTTAGGAGTGAAGGGGAATCGGGTTGGAAGGGGCGATATTGGTACAGTTTGAAATCAGGCCGTGGGGCAAATTGGCCAGTCTCCGAGATGGGGAGCTTTCCAGTCAGGACGCGCTAGGAGCCTGTCGGAGATAGATTTTGGCTCCAGGTGGGAGGGGGCTGAATTTTCTTCGAAAAGTCACTTTTTAGTATTGACAGTTGAGTTTATTATTGTACAGTGAGGTTATGAGCAAACA
>Ga0182030_10006857_pt1 | contig 23897 bp, 17 predicted proteins | sample 812S3MmetaG_FD_121299 | JGI IMG/M metagenome (GOLD analysis project Ga0182030, IMG submission 121299) | Permafrost microbial communities from Stordalen Mire, Sweden - 812S3M metaG (Illumina Assembly) | ecosystem: Environmental > Terrestrial > Soil > Wetlands > Permafrost | place: Sweden...
GGAACTGGCGCGCTACCAGCCGGAAGAGGCCAGTTAGGGCATACAACGCCGATCTTAATCCGAGTCAATGTTTACGGCCCTCCTAGTGCATTTTGACTGTCGTAACTTGTAAAGTCCCGCTAGGCTTCCTCCCCTCCCCCATGAACATCCTCCTGGCCCGTCACGGCCGACTCCTCGCAACCGCCGCACTGGCAGGCCTCGCCACCGTGCTCCTGGCGGGAGACCCGGCCACGCCGCTGAAACTGCCGCCGCAGCCGTGGCACACCTCCGACATCTGGTGGGACTTCGCCGCGCCGACGTCGCACTTCGAAACACTCGAGGTCGAAGTGAGCATCGACCGCGACGTGCCGGACACCGTCAACCTTTACATCTCCCCGTGCGGGATCGCCCGGATCAACGGCCTCGACTTCTACGGCGGCCTGCAATCGAACATCAATGGGTGGGCGAGCCGCACGAATCACACCCGGGTCCATCCCGGGAAAGGGGCGATCTTCTCCCGCTGGTCCAGCGACAAGAAGACCCCCGTGGGCCTCGAGCACGTGCAGACCGCGGGCCCGGACTGCCTGGTGGAGAGCGCCGGGTACGAAGGGGAGTTCGCCAGCGTCCGCCGCCCCTTCCCGTGGACCAAGGGGGTCTATACCTACGCGATCCGGAAGGCCGCCACGGAAGTGGCGGGCGGGAAGACCAACACTTGGTTCGCCTGCCGGATCGAGCGGGCGGGAGCCGAACCGTTCGAGGTTGGCCGGCTCCGGTTCGAAGGGGATGACTTCACGTACTGGGCTCGGCACGCGGCGTTTGTTGAGGTCTATTCCACCGCGAAGATTCCGAAGAGCGCCATCCCCGAGGTGCGCGTCACGTTCGGTTATCCCCGCCTCAACGGCCAGGCGCCCAAGTTCAAATCCGCGCGCGTGAACCACCCCGGCCCCGGGGAGCAGTCGGCTTCGCCCGATTGCGCCCGGGCCGAGGCCGAGGGGGATCGCGTGGTGGTAAGCTTGGGACCGATCTTCGAGCGCGCGGCCACGGACCGGAAGCACTCGTTGGACTTGCGGGTGCCGTAGGGTGCTGAAGCGAGCTTACCCCGGCCCGCCTCCATCCGCCGGGCGCGGGGGAGTGGCAAGGCTTGCGCCGCTGGCGGGGTCGAAAAAGCTGAGCCGATCCAAATCCGGCAGAAACCACGCCGGGCCTGGCTCAGGGACGGGACCGGAACCGGCGCAACGGGCGGTCAAACGGCACGCACCAATGGAAGCGTGAAGCCAAAAGTCGGCACCGGCCGGTTGCACGAGGTCGACCGTCACCGGAATGGCTCCCAGATGGCCCGGCGAAGCCCCGGCCGGGACGAGGGAAACGTGCTCCGGCCGGACCCCCAGCACCACCCGCCGGCCCGCGAAACCGGCGACGGTCGCCGCCACGCTGCCCCCGGGGACGAGGCGCACGGGCGCGGCCACGGCCTGGAACCGGAGCACCCCGCCCTCCTGCTCGAAGACACCCTCCAGGAAAGTCATCGGCGGCGATCCGAAAAAGCCGGCGACGAAGCGGCTGGCAGGCTGCCGGTAAAGCTCGAGGGGCGTCGCGACCTGCTCGATCAACCCTTCACGCATCACGGCGATGCGCCGCCCGAGCATCATGGCTTCCTCCTGATCATGGGTGACGAGGATGGTGGTCACCCCCAGCCGCCGCCGGAGGCTGCCGAGTTCGGCGCGGAGCTGCCCGCGCAGCGAGGCATCGAGTCCCGCAAGCGGCTCGTCGAGAAGAAAAAGTTTCGGGCGGCGGACCAGGGCACGCCCCAGCGCGGTCCGCTGGGCCTGCCCGCCGGAGATCTCGCGGGGCAGCCGTGTGGCGCAATCGTCCAACCCCAGCAGGGTGAGCGTCTCACCGACGCGGGCGGCGATCTCGGCGGCGGGGCGCTTCCGGATGCGCAAGCCGAGGGCGATGTTCTCGTAAACGGAGAGGTGGGGGTACAGCGCCTGGTTTTGAAAGACCATCGCCGCCTCCCGTTGAGCGGGGGCAACCCCCGCCAGCGGGCGGCCATCGAGGGAAATCGCGCCCGCATCGGGATCCTCGAGCCCCGCGACGAGGCGCAAGAGGGTGGTCTTGCCGCAGCCGGAGGGGCCGACGAGCACCAGCCATTCGCCCGGCTCGACCGTGAGCGAGACCGACCCGACCGCCCGGACAATGGCGCCACCCTCGCCGCGAAAGCGCTTGGAGACGCGGTCCAGGACGAGCCGGGCCATGCGAGCGATCAGCCCTTCGTGAAGAGGGCCAGCGAGGCGGTGAAGCCGTGGAGGAAATTCGTCTCGCCGACGGGACCGATCTCGCCGTTGCAGAAGAAGCCGGACAGACCGAGCGGTCCAAACGCCTCCTGCACCATGCGCGCATCGTGGTGCAGTTCCCCAAAAAGGTTCCGGCCCCGGCCGTTGCAACTGCAGAGGCAGCCGCCGTACACGGCCGCCCCGCCCAGCCGCTGCTTGAGACCGCCAAGCAAGGCGCCGAGATCCTCCGTGGCGGCGGCGGCGGACCGTTGCTGAAACTGCATCGTCTGCCCCGCGCGCGGCAGCGCTCCGACCGCGATGGTGCCGGACCGGGGATCGGCGCCCAGCAGGTTGCGGATGAGAAAATCCCCGCGATGAAACTCATCGAGATACTCGTTCACCACCAACCCGATGAAGATGTTGCGTCCCGCCTCGGCCTTGGCGTGGGCGGGCAGCGCGTTGTAGGTTTCCGTGAGGACCTCGTAGGCCGGCCGGTTGCCGATCTCGTGGATGATGTTCCGATTGACCTTGGTGAGGGTCCACGTCTCGCCGATGGGTGTGCAACCCTGCGAAGTGATGCCCGAGAGCCGGACGGCACCCCCGACGGAGATGGCGACGCCGCCCTCCTCGAAAACCTCGCCGTTGAGATAGACCTGGGTGGCCTGCTCGTGATAATCCCCACTGGCCAGGCCACCCATGACCGGCAGCGGCGCATACGAGGCATTCCAGGAACGGAGCCAGCCCTCGCTGTCCATGTGGAACGGGTCGAGGAAGGCCAGCCAGCCGTGGGTGGCGCCGCGCTCCACGCCGGTCGCCGCCGACCAGAACCCCGGGCCGTCCCACTGTGCGGCCTGGGACTGGTCAAAACGAAAGCCCGTGAGCTCAGCCCCGGGCAGGTGGTAAAGGCTCAGCACAAATCCGGCCTTGTCCTCGAATTCGGAACCGCCCGCGATCAGGCTCTGGCTCGAGCAACCCGCCAGCAGCGGGATGCGGGCATCCAGGCGCAGAATCTCGAGCAACTGCCGGGCATGGGGAAAAAAACGCGGGGTCATGAAGACCAAGCCCAGGGAGACCGAGGGCGCGCGCAGTTGCTGGCGCAGCCCGGCGGCCCATTGGCTGATTGCCCCCTCGTCAAACCCGCCGGCCCAGTGGCCGGCAATGGAACATTCGTTCACCACCGGGGAACGATAAGCCCGCCCCGCGGAAATGTAAACCACTCCCGCCCGGCGGGGTGCTTCAAAGTGTCGGTCCTTCATCCGGACTGACACTTTTCCGATTATCCCAGGGAGTCTTGGTTCATCCGCCAAGCGTGTGCCGGACACCCAGATCCGGCGGCCAGCGCCGCCCTCTGCCGTAGCGCAGACTTCCAAGTCTGCTGTGTCGCCGACTTCCAAGTCGGCAGGGCGCCCGAAGGCTGCCAGCGCCGGGCTTGGCGATGGCGAAGAGCGAGCCCGACACAACCGGTTTTCGGACCGCTCGCAGGTTGGGAAACCTGCGACACAGCAGATTTGGAAATCTGCGCTACGGGCCAGGGCGTCCCCGCGCCCCCCTTCACACCTTGGACCCCTTCACACCCTTCACACGCGCCCTCGCGGCCCCACCCCACCTTTGACCACCCCGGGGGGCCGATGCTACCTTCCCCCCATCACACCCTGACATCATGACCCGCTTCACCCTCTCCTCACTCTGCGCCGCCTGCCTGCTGCTGACCGCCCCCGCCCGGGCCAGCTCCCCCCTCACCCCGGAGCAAACCGCCTGGCTCGCGAAGGCCCGCACCTTCCCCCGCGCCGGTTGGACTTACATCCACGTCGAGGGCGGCCCGCGCGAGCGCGGTTTTCAGCAAGGTTATCTGCTCGCACCAGCCATCGCCGACAACCTGCGCGTCACCGGGCGGCTTTGGACCTATGGCTCCTCGATGGAATGGACCTGGCTGATCGACCACACCGCGCCGTTCCTCGAACCCAAGGTCGACGCCGAAGACCTGGCCGAGCTGGACGGCATGGTGGAGGGGTTGAAGGCAGCCGGCGTGACCAGCTCGCGGCGCGAACTCATCGCCTTCAACGCCTGGTTTGAGCTGGACTGGTACTGGTGGCCCGGCGAACTCAAGAAGCTCCGGGAGGGAGGCGCCACGCCCGCGGTGAAACAATCGTGCAGCTCGTTCATCGCCACCGGCTCCGCCACCGCCGACGGCGGCGTGGTCCTCGCGCACAACAGCATGGTGGATTACCCCGAAGCGTATCACAACGTCGTGATCGACCTCCAGCCCGACAAGGGACACCGCATCCTCATGCAGACCGCCGCCGGCTGGATCCACAGCGGCACGGACTTCTTCGTCACCGACGCCGGACTGGTCGGCTCGGAGACCACCATCGGCAACTTCGACGGCTACGACCAAAAAGGCATCCCCGAGTTCGTGCGGGCGCGGCGCGCCATGCAGGATGCCGCCGGCATCGACGAATGGTGCGCCATCATGCGGCGGGGGAACAACGGTGGCTACGCCAACTCCTGGCTGCTCGGCGACGTCAATTCGCGCGAGATCGCCCGCCTCGAACTCGGCCTCAAGTACGACCGCCTCGAAAAGACCAAGGACGGCTTTTTCGTCGGGTCCAACATCGCCGAAGAACCCAAGATCCTCCGCCTCGAAACCGATGCGAACGAGAACGACGTCCGCCTCTCCGCCGTCAGCCGCCATGTGCGGTGGAAGTCGCTCATGGCGAAGTATGGGGGCAAGATCGACCTCGCCCAGGCCAAGCGCTTCGAGGCCGACCATTTCGACTCCTTCCTCCAGCGCGACCGGGCCGGGTCCCGGAGCCTCTGTGGTCATTACGAGCTGGAGGACCAGTATTGGGGCCCGTGGCCGGGCGCGCCCAACTACCCGGCCGGCACATTTGACGGCAAGGTGGTGGACAGCCGCCTGGCCAAGCGGATGAGCTTCGCGGCCCGCTGGGGCTCCGCCTGCGGCAAGCCCTTCGACGCCCCGAAGTTCCTCGCCGCCCACCCCCAATTCGACTGGATGAAGGACATCCTCAAGAGCCGCCGCACCCAGCCCTGGGTCGAGTTCCGCGCGGGGAAGTAGGGGCGGATGGCGATGAATCAGCGGCCAGGCACAAAGCGGCGGGGCTCTATGAGCTTCGCCTAGAGCTTATCCCGCCGCGGCTTCTCCCACCGGTAGAAGCGTCAGAAGACTGTTGGAACGTGCTGGTTCTGCCGGGAAAGGATGTCGGCGGGCGTGGCACTGTTTTTAGGGGTGCCGTGGACGAGGCAACTGAGGTCCAGCCTGCGCCAGAGGAATGTCGGGTCTGGAGCCAAACGGGCGCAAGGTCATCTTTTTCCCTTGGAGGAGTTGCAGGAGCGGCACATCAGGGCTGCGTTGTCGAGGCGAGTGCGGCCGCCTTTGCAGTAGGGGTCGATGTGGTCGATGGTGAAATCGTCCCAGGCGAGGCGCTTCTTGCATTTGGGATTCCCGCAGCGGCGGTCCGCCGCCGTGTTCCATACAACCCGCCGCTGAGCGTCGCTGAAGCCGCGCTGGCTGTCCTTCTTGGCGAACAAGCTCTCCAACAGGCCCCGGAGGATGGATTCCCGCAGCCGACGCTGGTTCACCTCGTCAGTCGCCTGCATGACCGTCAGCAGGTACTGACGATACAGATCCTGGTCCGTGCCGACATTCTGGGCCTTCTTTAAATTGTCGCGCAGTTCGTCCACCTTGTTCGAAAACACTGTGAGTATGTCCCAGGCCAAGTTGTTGCGCCTGGGGTCCGAAAGAATTAAGCCTTCCTGCTCGAACTTGGCGACGAGGGTCGTCAGCGTGTAAAAGTCGGTGACCTTCACGAAGCGGGTGCTATAGAGCTTTGGGAACATTTTCCGCACGCGGTTCAGCGCGAGAATGGTCAGGCGAGCACCGCGTTTGACCTGGCGCATGTCCAAGCCGGAATCTGCCATGATGTTGTTCAGCGCCGCCTTCTTGTTGATCGGATCTCCCTTTTGAATCGAGAGCATTAGCTCGCAGATAAGTTCGACGTGCTTCATACGGCTGAGTTGAGAATTACCCATTACCCGCATGCCAAGGAAATACCTTTCGAACTTAGCCGCGACCTTGGCCGCCTCCTTCAGGAACGCGCTCTTGTAAAACTTTGCGTGACGTTTTTCCTGGCCTGTGAGGGCCTTGCCGGTGGAGTTGATACGGACGAAGACCTCAACAATTTCCCCGAACTCTCCGTCCACTTCGATCACGGGGATGCGGTAGCCGGTGATGATGTGTTGCTGCTGCCACTTGCAGAGATGCTTCCATGAGACCCACTTGACTTCGTCCTCCCCCGGAAGCTGGGTCTTGGTTTCGAATCGGCCTTGCTTCAGGCCCATGAACATCAGAAAGGACTCGATGCGTTGCTTCCCGTCAATCACGTCGTAAACAACATCGCCGTCATGCTGGTTGCGGTATAGGAATATGGCCGGTAGCGGGTAGTTTCGGATGATGCTGTCCATGAGCTTGGCCCGGTCCCGCTCTTTCCAGACCGATTTGCGCTGGAATCCTGGTTCAAGGTTGAGGTGGCCTTTTTCGAATAGGTTCGCCAGGTCCTGAATTGTTTTGGGGTTTTGTTGGTGGGTGAGGTTCGGGAGGGACATATTTGTGAGCCTGGCATTCTTGCGTTTGTCCATGTGAGCGGGGCGTGGTGAGGGGCGGTTCTAGGCGGTTCTAGGCGGTTTTAGGCGGGGTGCTGGCGCCGGCTGGCGCTAACGGCGCCTATCATTACGCTGTGCAGCTGCCTCATCCAGCGCTTGAGATCGTCCGTGGGGGCAGTGGGGTCGTAGGAGTGAACATGGCGCACCAGAAACTCAGAAAGGCTGGGGGTCGAAGGTTGAAGACCCTGGTTGGAATCCGGATTGCTCATGAGATATCAGCCATTCCCCACCTGCGCGCATGCACAGTCACTGCCACCGTACACCGCAATTCGCTTCGCCTGGCCGGCTATTCGATCCAGGTCCGGGAAAAGCGTATCACGCGCATACCCTTCCGCCTTCAACTGCTCCAGCGACTCGTTCACCAACGCCCTGGGAAGCGTGACTTTTGTCTTAACAAGCTCCTCCCTGATGGGTTCAGAAATGGAGCCAGGGACGAAAAAACAGCCTCGCTGGGCGACAAGCCGTCCATGTGGGAATTTAGCTTGGAGGATTGACCCCACAAGCAGGTACTGTCCGTCGTCATCCTTCTGGAACACTGAGCAAACTGGGGCGTGCGTCGGACCGCAGTAGGCGCGGAGCCTCAACTGTTTTCTGCGTCGCGCGAGGCCATTACAGTCAACCACGTAGATCGCGCTCTCGTCCCGCGAGTCCTCCAGTGCAAAGAAGGCGGCGACATTCGGGTCGTAGGAGAAATCTAGCAGGCGTGTAGGCGCGTGGTGGTGCTGCATCAGTGACAAGATGTCCAACGCCGGGTAGGTCCCATACATGCCAGGACATGCGTCGAGCAACTGCCTTCTGAAGGAGCAATACATTCTCAGCTCACGCTTGCGCCATTCGTCAGGCTCCACATGGTGATCAAGGAAATAGCGGGCGAGAGAGGTTTTGAGTCGCCAACGGCTGTCAGCTTGTCCGCGGAAGGCGAACTTCTTCTCTTCGGGATTGAAGGCGCGCGACCATTGCCGCAGTTCCTGCCAGGAGGTTAACGTTAGGGTTTCCATAGATCAGCCTTGGCCGTTCCCCGCCAGGAGTCGGCTGTAGAGCTTGAGCCGGTCCTCCAGCACGCGCTTGGTGGGCAGTTGGGTGAGGTACTCTGCCACCCGCATCTTGTGTGGCCCATGGCTGAGCAGCAACTCGACGTGCTGTCGTTTCCTGGACGTGCAGAGGATCAAGCCTACCGGCTCGTTTTCCGCTGCCTGCCGCCACTCGTACTGCTTCAACCATGACAGATACAAATCCATTTGGCCTTTGTCAGCGGCCGTGAACGCGCCGATCTTGAGGTCGACCGCCACGAGACACCGCAGCCCCCGGTGGTAAAAAAGGAGATCGAGGTAGTAGTCGTCCTCGTCAATGCGCATCGGGAACTGGCGGCGGATGAAACAAAAGTCGCTCCCCAACTCGGTCAGGAACTCCTGGAGGTTGGCGACGATGGCGGCTTCCAGGTCTTTCTCGGAATACGCGCCCTTGAGGCCCAGGAAGTCGAGCAGGTAGGGGTCTTTGAAGGCGTCCGCATAGCGCGCCGTCTCGACCGGGCCGCTCTCCTTCTCCAGGCGGACCAGGGCGCGGGTGTCCCGGGAGAGGGCCACGCGCTCGAACAAAGCGCGGTCAATCTGGCGCTGGAGGCCGCGCTTCGACCAGCGGTGGGTCGCGGCCTGCTGAAAGTAGAAAGCGCGCTTCAGGCCCGCGTCCACGCTCAACAGGATGCGGTAGTGGGTCCAGCCCAGGTGATGGTGCCTGGCGAGGTCAACAGTGAGGCGGTTCTCGGATTCGGCTGAGGATTCTCTCGACACCGTCGAGAGAATCTGGGTCTTGTTCTGGCAAATCGGGGATTCTGTTGATTCTGCCGCCGCCGGTGGCAGAATCGGGCGGGCGGAAGATTCCACAGCCAGTGGCTGTGGAATTGGCCCCGCCTGGAAATCCACAGCCACCGGCTGTGCAATGTGGAACCCCTCGAAGAAGCGACGCATGTCCCAGAGGTTGCTGATGGAATAGCCCCTTCCATACTGCTCGGTCAGGCGCGCGGCCAGGCTTTGGAGAAGTTGCTCGCCGTAATCCGCCCTGCCCGGATGTTGTTGGATGTCCTGGGTGATGATACGGCCCACGTTCCAGTAGAGCCACACCAGGGTCAGGTTGGCGGTCGAAACAGCGTGCTGGCGGGCCGCTTCGATGAGCGATTGGATTTCCGGCAACACTCGGGTGAAGCCCGGCAGATCCGCTGCCGCGGCGCGGCGTTTGGCAAGGGGGCGCTTCATGGGCTGCCACCTCCTGGCTCATCCAGCACCGCCAGTTCTTCCTCGGTCAGGTTCTCCCGGATGTGCCGCTGCTCTTCTTGGTTGAACTTCTGGGCAAACCCACCGCTTGCCTGAAGCTGGTCCGCTGCGGCCCACAGGCGGTGCTCCAACTCGGCAAGCCCACTCCCATCACTGTTCCTGGTGTTCGCCATACCGGCTGTTGGTACCAGCGCTCCTGGCCGAATTCAATGCCAAACTCGTCGACCGCACCCGCGGCGGGCAGCAGGCAGTTGTTTCACGAACGCGGTGGGTGCCGGCGGCGCCCCTTTGGAGCGGCGGAGAGAGGAAAGTGGGCAGTGGGGCTGCTCTCCGCGCCCTGGCGGATGCCTGAGCCATTGGCAAACTCTGCGCCAGAGCGGCGGAATGCGCCGCACTCCAAGCGCTTCGCGACACCCGACGCCGCCGAATCTCGCGAAGCGTTTGGACTGCGCGGCATCCCCGCGCTTTTCCCCGTGGCCCGGGCGGCCACATCAAGCAGTGGCGGAGGGAAAGTGGGAAGCGGACAATCAGGGTTCTTTTCGCGCCCTCCCGTGCGCGGCCTCGTTGGAGCAGGACATTTGCGGCGTTCTACCGAAACGCCGCTACGCCATCCTGGCTGGGCGGGCTACACTTCCTCGAGCGGTTTGGCGGCGTCGCCGAATTTCGGGAGCTGGACGCTGAACTTGTCCATCAGGGAGAGGTAGAGGCGGCACATCTGGCGGTCGGGCTTCTCCTTGTAGTCCAGCACGCGGCCGCCCTGGAGCCGGCCGCCCGCGCCGCCCAGCACCACCACCGGCAGTTGCGTGGCGTCGTGGCCCCCGTTGAGCATCGAGGAGCAGTAGAGGAGGGCCGTGTTGTCCAGCAACGTGCGCGGGCCCTCCTGGATGCGCTCCAGCCGGCGGGCGATGTAGGCCACCTGCTCCAGGAAAAACTGGTTCACCTTCAGCCAGTCGGGCGTGTCGTTGTGCGAGAGCAGGTGGTGGATCATGTAGTCCACCCCCAGGTTCGGGAACCGGAGCGAGCTGTGGTCGTTGTTCAGCTTGAGCGTGGTGATGCGCGTGGTGTCGGTCTGGAAACCGAGGACCAGGATGTCGCACATGAGGCGCATGTGCTGGGCGATGTCCTGCGGGATGCCGTCCGGCGGGCGCGGGATGTTCGGCGCGGAGAGCGTGGGCCGCCAGCCTTGCAGCTCGCCCTGTTTGCCGGCGTTTTCGATCCGCTGCTCGACGTCCCGCACGGACTCGAGGTACTCGTCGAGCTTGCGCTGGTCGCCGGGGCAGATTTGCCGGCGCAGGTCCTTGGCGTCGGAGAGCACGGCGTCGAGCACGCTCTGGTCGCCCTGGCTGACCTCGTCCTTGAAGAGCCGGTCGAAGGCGAGCGCGGGGTAAATCTCCAGCGGCGTGGGGGTGGTGGGGGAGCTCCACGAGATGTGGGAGCTGTAGAGCATCGAGTAGTTCTTGTGGACAGAGGGGTTCGACTTTTCGCAGCCGAGCACGAGACTGGGCACCTTGGTGGAGCTGCCATGCCGCTGGGCCAGGACCTGGTCGAAGCTGGTGCCGGACCGGATCTCGCCGCCCGAGGCGAGGGGGGCGCCGGAGAGGAGGTTGCCGGTCTGCGAGCTGTGGATGTTGCCCTTTTGGGCCTCCTCGTTGTAGAGGCCGCGGACGAAGAGCATCCGCTCGCGGAAATCCGCCAGCGGGGCGAGCACCTTGCCGAGTTCCATTTGCGCGCCCGTACCCTTGGCCCACCACTCCTTCGAGTGGAAGCCGTTGCCGGAGAAAAGCACGGCCAGCCGCACCGGGGCCTCGCTGGCGGGCCGGGTCCCGGCGGGCGGGGTGTCGCCCCAGACATTGAACGACTCCATCCACGGAAGCGCCATCGAGACGCCGACGCCGCGCAGGAACGTGCGGCGCGAGAAACTGTGTTTTGACATGTTGGGCGCTGGTTGCGGGTTAACCGTCACTATTTGCCTGGCTCGGTCGTACTGGCTTGGGCTTTTTGCACAAGCACCTGTCGTCTTAACACTTCACCAAGGGCGTGGACAAAGTCGGTTTGACCGCCCAGGACCCGACGGAAAGCGCGGGGATGCCGCGCACTCCAGACGCTCCGCGCAATTCGGCGGCGTCCGGCGTCGCGAAGCGCTTGGAGTGCGGCGTATCCCGCCGCTTTGGCGCAGACTTTTTCAATGGCGTGATCACTTGGCTTCCAGGTGAAAAGTCACGGCTCAATCCTCCACCACCATATCACGTCCGCGGACTTCGCGAAACTGCGGGCTGCGGACGATCGCCTCGACGGCGGCGCCGACGCGGTAGTCGGCGGTCTTGAGCCGGGCGCGCATCTCGCTGATCAAAGGATGGTCCGAGAGGATCACCGCGCGGCCGAGGGAGTAGCCGAGCAGCTTGCGGCAGAACTGCCGCTCGAAGGAATCGCGGCGGTGGGTGAGCAGGTAATCGCGCAGGCCGTCCAGTCCGGAGAACTCCGCGCCGTCGAGGGTTTTGGCGCTGGTGTCGAGCGGGTGCCCGGCGAGGTCGCGCTCGCGGCGGCGGCCGATGGCGTCAAACGCCTCGAGGGAATAGCCGATGGGATCGAAGCGGGTGTGGCACCCGGCGCAACGGGGGTCGTGGCTGTGTTTCTCGGTGAGCTGGCGCACCGTGAGGCCGTCCGCGCCCTCCTCCTCCGGCAGGCGCGGCACATCCTTCGGCGGGCGGGGGATCTTGTCCCCGAGGAGCACCTCCACCACCCAGTCGCCGCGCAGGATGGGGCTGGTGCGCGACGCGCCGGATTGCTTGGCAAGCGTGGTGGCCTGGCCGAGGACGCCGCCGCGGCCGAGCTTGCGGAGCCCGTCGACGCGCTGCCAGTCGTTGGTGCCGCTGAACTTCACAGTCGTGATGTCGTAGTGCTGCGCCAGGGGGGCGTTCAGGAAGGTGTGGTCCGCGTCGAGCAGCGAGGGCACCGCGCGGTCGTTCTGGAAGAAATCGGTGAGGAAGCGGATCGATTCCTCGTACATGGCGCCGCGCAGGCCGTTGAAGGTGGGGAAATGCCGTTCGCTCTTTTCGCCCAACTCGTTGAAGTCGTAGATGTGCAGCCAGGCGCAGCCGAACTCGGTCGCCAGCCGGCGGACCTTGGCGTCCTGGAGCATGCGGCGCGCCTGGGCGGCGAGGGTGTCGGGCTCGTGGAGCCGGCCCGCGGCGGCGGTGGCGCGCAGCTCGGCATCGGGGGTGGAGGACCAGAGGAAGTAGCTCAGGCGGGTGGCGAGTTCCCAGTCGTTCACCGGCGCCGCCTTCGTGCCGGGAGCCGGCTGCTCGGCGTGGTAGAGGAAGGCGGGCGCGGCCAGCACGCGCGCCAGGGTGAGGCGCACGGCGTCCTCGTGCGGCAGCTCCTTCGCGCGGAGCGAGCGGTAGAGGGAGCGCAGCCCGTCGCCCTCGGCGGCGGTGAGCGGCCGTCGGTAGGCGGTTCCGGCAAAACCCAGCACGGCGTCCAGATGCGCCGGCTCGGTCTCGAGCAGCAGCTTCCGGAAAGCCTCGGCGCGCTCCTTGACCGGCTGGCGCAGCGGCTCGAACGCGCTCGGGTCGGCGTCCTGGGTGGCGAACTGCCAGAGTTGCTCGAAGGCATCCACCAGCTTGAACGCGTCGCGGCTCACGTAATGCAGCTCGGCCCAGAGCCGGTCGAGTTCCGCGGCCTGGGCGTCATCCAGCAGCAGCCGCTTGAACTGATCATCCTCGCGGTAATAAAGCGTGAGCGTGACGACCTCGTCCACCGGCACGATTTTCGTGTAGCAAAGGGCGGCGGGGAAAAGCTGGCGGAAATCGTCGAACGCGGCCTCGAACCGTTTCCGCGCGGCGCTGCCGTCGGTGACAATGATCGGCGTGTCCGAGATCACGGGCCGCTCGCCGTCCGACCAGGTGCTCTTGCCCCCCTGTTCCTTGGCGGTGCCGACGGCGAGCCCAAGCGCGGCCGGCTTCGTCAGGAGCGCCTGCATCTGCACGCTCCCCTCCGCCCCGGTCTCCGGATGCAGCGAGGCCTTGGCCACGAATTCGGCCCCCTCCGCCAGGGCGGCTGGCACGCGCACCTCGATGATCGCCGGGGCTTGCACACAGAGGCTCGCGGCCTCGACGGCCGAGCCGTTGGGATGCTTGCCGAAGATCGCGGGATCGAGGCCGTACGCCGGCGGGGCGTTGGTGGGGTCTTTGGCCAGCTTGGCGGCGGCCTCGCGCACATCGCGCAGGAGGACGTCGGGGCGGCCTTTGGCCACGAGCCGCGGGCTGCCCCACACGGCGAAGTCGTGCTCGTTGCCATCCCCGGCGTCCGAGGCGGCGAGGTAAAACACCACGTCCTGGCCGGCGGCGGGCTTCGGGAGTGTGAGGCGCACCTCGGGGGCGGCGGCCAGCGGGGTCACCGGCACCTGCCAGGCCTTGGGGCCGTCGCGCTTGCCGATGTGGCCGATACTGGTGAACCGCCAGAGCGCCCGCTGCCACGCGGCGACGGCCTGGGCCAGCGCCGGGGCGTCCCCGGGCCGGGCGGTCCGCCACTGGGCGCGCACGCGGTCGAGCAGGAGGGAGGGCCGCGGATCGTTCAGCGCGCTCCAGAGGAGGGTGTAGTATTTGGGATTCAGACCGCGCGCGACGGCGGCCGCGGCGGGCGGGCGGGGATTCGCCCCGGCCTGCACCGCCTCGCGCTCCGCGATGGCCGCCGCGAAGTATTGCTCGAGCGGCAGCACGCCGCCGTCCTTGGTGTCGAACTTAATCCCCTGGAGATCCACCGCCGACCCACCACCATTCACCGTGAACCGGCCGTAGAAACCGCGGATGGCAGCGAGCTTTTCCTCGGCCCAATCCCGCGCCGAGGTGCTGGGCGAGAAGCGCATGCCGTCGGGCAACAGCACGGCGTGACTGGCGATCTCCTTGGCGGCGTCGAGGTACTTGGTCACCATCGAGGGGGACATCACCAGCGAGTTCCCGACGTTCATGAAGCCCTCGCCCGAGGCGGAGTCGGTGGGGAATTCGCGGACCGGGTCGAGCGATTCGACGCCGGTCAAATCGCGGATGGTGTAGGTGTATTCGGCGTTTGAGAGCCGGCGGAGGACGACGGGGCCGGGGTCCCCCGCGTGCGCCCGGGCGATCTCATCGAGCAGGCCATCGGCCCAGCCGAGCACCTGCTCCCGCTGCGCGGCGGAGGGTTGGGCCTCATCCTTGGGGGGCATCTCGCCGAGGGAGATTTTCTCGACCACGCCGAGCCAGATCTTGGGCTGTTTGGCGGCGTCGGCGCGGCTGGTGAAGCGCTCAAGGTCGAGGTCCCCCTTGTGCTTCTGGGTGGAGTGGCAGCCGATACAATACTCGTCGAGGACGGGGCGGACGTTGGTTTCGAAACCGTCCGCGAGGCAGCGGAGGGCGGAAGCCCCGAGGAGCGCGAGGACCGTGGGGAGAAGGGGGCGGTTCATGGCAGGCGGGGCGGACTGGACCGAGGCACTTCAGATCGAGGGGAGCCGGCAGAGCCTGCACGACCCAAACACAGTGGCTTTCGGAAGCCGGGCAGTGCCTTGTCCCGGAGGGACTTCCCGACATTAGCCCAACGCTTCAGCGTTGGGGAAAGGCATAAAAAAGAAAATCCGTCCCGGAGGGACGGGCGAGATGGTCGGGTAATCGCGTTCAGCCGTCCCCCCGGGACGGAGGCCCCTGATGAACCGCAACCCAAGGCTGAAGCCCTTGTCATCACACACATCTTCGGCGTGGACGGTTAACCCAGTTTGATCGCATAACCTGTGCCTGGCGGACCGCTTGGACCACCATTCAGGCGTCGCTACGCGACGCGCCCGCGATTTGCGCGCGCCACCGTGGGCCGAGGCTCACGGCTACCTTCGAGTTGCCGCTCCGCGGCGCGGGAAATCTACACGTCGCACAAGGTGACTGCTTCGCGCAGCCCTTGCAGCGGGTCCCGCGTGGGGATGAACTCGTGGCCGACGTAGCCGGTGTAGCCCACCTCGATCAACGCCTCCATGATCGGCGGGAAGTTGATCTCCTGGTGGTTGTCGAGTTCGCCGCGGCCGGGGTTGCCGGCGGTGTGCACGTGGCCGATGTACTCGTGGATCTGGCGGATGCGCCGGATCACGTCGCCGTCCTGGATCTGGACGTGGTAAATGTCGAACAGGAGCTTCATCCGCGGCGAGCCGACCTTCTTGATGATGTCGATGCAGTAGTCGGTGTGGTCGCCCTGGTAGCCGGGATGGCCCTTCATCGGGTGGCTGGCCTCGCGGCTGTTCAGCATTTCGAGACAAAGGGTGACCCCCTTCTTCTCCGCGTGCTTCATCATCTTCTTGAACCCTTCCACACAGTTCTTGGCGCCCTTCTCCAGCGAAATATGGCGGCTCTTGGGATTCTTGGGGTCGAAGGCCGAATAGCCGGTGAAGCAGATCACGCTCGGGGTGCCGGCGGCGGCGGCCTCATCAATGGCCAGGGTGGTGGCCGCCATCACGCGCGGCCAGTGCGCGGGATTGTTGAAGCCCAGCAGGAAGGGGGGCTCGGGGCTCATGTCGATCTGGCCGATGGCGGACGTCAGCCCGTGTTTCTTGAGCACCGCGTAATCGCTCGACGGCCCCAGCTCGACGCTCAGGCAGCCCAGTTCCTTGGCCACGCCGCAAAGCTGCTCGATGTTCCATTTTTCGCCCGCGGTCTCGAAGCACCACTTGACGATCGAGTGCTTGATGCGCCCTTTGGTGGCCGCGGGGGCGGCGATGGCGGAGAGGGAGCCGGGGCCGGCCAGAGTTATGCCAGCGCCCACAGCGACCGCGCCCTTGAGCAGGCGCCGACGGGTGATCTTACCGGGTTTTTGCGAATGATTCGGTTGCATTTTGTTGGGGCAATGTGTCTGATGGCTACCGTAATCACCACCGTCGGCCGTATCAAGCGGGAAAAAATAAATGCCGGGGGACTTTTCCCCGGCTTCCCGCGCGATGCGGACGGCCGCGGCAGACCCGGGCCGGCGCCCCGCGGGGAAGGCCGGCCCGCCAGGAAAACGACTATGCTCAAGACCATGACTCTCACGGCTCTCGGCTGCCTGCTCTGCGCGGCGCCGGTGGCGGCCGGCCCCCTCGTGTACCAGGGAACCAGCGGCCCCGGCGAAGGCAAGCGGATCGTCTTCATCGCCAGCGACCATGAATACAAATCCGAGGAGGCCCTCCCCGCCCTGGCGCGCATCCTGGCCAAGCACCACGGCTTCCATTGCACCGTGCTGTTCGGCGTGGACCCCCAGACGGGGGAGATCAAGCCCGGCCTGTCGAACATCCCCGGCACGGAAGCGCTCCAGACCGCCGACCTGATGGTGATCTTCACCCGGTTCCAAAACCTGCCCGCCGCGCAGATGCAGCCGATCGTGGACTACCTGCACCGCGGCGGCCCGGTGGTCGGGCTCCGCACCGCGACGCATGGCTTCAACATCCCCGCCGGCAGCCCCTACGCCAAATACGACCACGCCTACCAAGGTGCTGACTTCAAAGGCGGATTCGGCCGGCAGATCCTGGGCGAGACCTGGGTGGGACACTACGGCCCGAATTTCAAATCGAGCACGCGCCTCGAGAGCATCCCCGCCGCCGCGGGCCACCCGGTGCTCACCGGGGTCAAGAGCATGTGGGCGGAGATCGGGGCGTACAACGCCTATCCGATCGCCGGGAGCGAGGTCCTCGCCATGGCCCACCCGCTCGCCGGAATGACGCCCGACTCCCCGCTCGACACCACCAAGGAACCGATGCCGGGTGCCTGGGTGCGGACCTATCAGGGCGAGTCGGGCAAGGCGGGACGGGTCTTTTGCAGCACCTACGGCGCCTCCGGTGACCTGCTGAACGAAGGGCTCCGCCGCATGGTGGTGAACGCCTGCTTCTGGGCGGTGGGGCTGGAGAAGGCGATCAAGGCGGACAACGACATCCGCTTCGTCGGCCCGTACCGCCCGACCTGGTACGGCGGCGCCAAGCGCGCCGCCGGGGTGAAGCCGGAGGATTTGGCGGGGTTCGAGTCGCCGATCTGGCCGGAGACGAAGTGAGGAGGTGCGCGGCTGCGCGCATTGGGGAGTTGGGCGGGGGGAGGCGGAGGAGATCAGGGCGGCGCGGCAGCAGCGCCCTACCGGGGGAGGATCAGGCGGCGGATTTCCCCGAACACCGCGGTGGACTCCATCGTGGCCGGGGACGGGGTGCCGCCGGCGGGGACGGCGAGGATCGGCCAGTCGCCTTCGTCGGCGGGCGGCGCGCCGTGGGAGCCCTTCACCAGCGAGGCGTCGAGCGGGATCACATCCATCAACATGCGGAACCCGAGCCGTTTCTGCAGCAACCGCCGGGCGATCCGGAGCTTGGGAAAGCGCAGCGCGGGATCCAGGAACAGCTCCACCGGGTCGTAACCGGGTTTGCGGTGGATATCCACGGTGCGCGCGAAATCAGGCGCGCGCGCGTCGTCGCCCCAGTAGTAGTAGGTGAACCAGGCGTCGCCCTCCGCCACCGCCACCAAATCCCCCGCGCGCTCGTGGTCGAGACCGGCGGCGGCCTTGTCCGCCGTGTCCAGCACCCGGGCGACACCGGGGGTCGCCTCCAGGGCGGCACGCACCTCCCCGAGCAGCGCTGGGTCGCGCACATAGATGTGTGCGATTTGGTGATCGGCCACCGCGAAGGCGCGGCTGTTCCCCGCGTCGAGCAGGTCGCGCCCCAGCTCGTCCTTCACCGCCAGCCAGCCGCGCGCGCGGAACAGGCGGTTCAGGTGCACCGCCCGGCTCACCGGCACGATGCCGTATTCCGAAAGCAGCATCACCGCCACGCCGCGGCCCGCGAAGAACTCGATCAGCCCGTCCACGATGGCATCCACGGCCCGCAGGTCGCGCGCGATGTCCGGGTGGCGGGGACCGAGGCGTTGCAGGTTGTAGTCGAGGTGGGGCAGGTAAACCAGGCTCAGCGTCGGGGAATGACGCTCCTCGATCCAGCGCGCCGAGGCGGCGATCCAGCGCGTCACCGCGTCCGCCCGGCACGCCGGCGAATCAACCCCCGCGGCCGGACCCCAAAAACCGGGGAAGGGAAACTCGCCGAGGTCCTGCTTGATGGCCGGGCGGATCTCGGAGGGCCAGGAATGGATGTCGAACACCTTGCGGCCGTCCGCGGGATAGAGCGGCCGCGGGGTGATCGAGTAATCCACCGAGGAATACATGTTGAACCACCAGAAGAGGTTCGCGCAGGTGAAGCCGGGCGCCTCGCGGCGGAGCGTTTCCCAGATCCTGGGGGCGCGGACGAGGTGGTTGGATTGCTTCCAAAACTGGACCTCGGCCGCCTCGCGGTGGTACCAGCCGTTGGCCACGATGCCGTGGCGCGCCGGCAGCTCGCCGGTGAGGTAGTCCGCCTGCGCGGTGCAGGTGACCGCGGGGAAGGCCGGGCGGATCCGGGTAAAACCGCCGCGCCGCGCGTAGGCGGTGATGGCCGGCAGGTCCGGTCCCAACAACGCCCCGGTCAACCCGACCACGTTCAGGACGGCGACACGGTTCATCGCGCCCCTCCTCGCGGAGAGACCAGGTCGGAGCGAAACCGGACGATCATCGAAAACACCATGCGCGATCTCCGCGGCCGTTTCGAGCGGTTTCCCGCCGACGCTCCCCTGGCCGCAATCACGTCGCCGGCACCCAGCGCTGCGCGGCGCGCGCGGCGAGGAAGAGTCCCGCAAACAGCGCGAGTTCGCCCCAGTCTCGCGCGGGAACCGCCAGCGCGTCGACGAACGGGATGCCGGCCAGCAGTGCGCCCACGCAGGGACCGATCTGCGGCGGCGTGCGGTAAAACGCCCGCCGCAGGCACCAGAGCGTCCAGAGCAGAAAGGCCGCGGCGGCGCACAGCCCGGCGGGCGTCGCAAGAAACGCGGGATGCGCGGCGGCGACGATGGCCAACGGGACCAGCAGCAACCCCACCGGCCAGATCCGCACCCGGACACCGGTGCTCTCATGCCGCGCGAGAAAACTGAGCCCGGCGATGTAGGCCGCGATGGCGCCGGCCCCGCGCAGCGCGCCCACCGCGGGCACCACCGCCCCCGCGGCCGCGAGATAGAGCAACGCCCGGCAGGCGGCCATCAGCAGCGGCGCCGGCGGGAAATGTTTGTGGACCACATCGTACAGCACGATGGCCGCCACCAAGGCCAGCCCCCAAACCGCCGCGCCAGTGCCGACCGCGAGCAGGACCATCCATCCCGCCGCCAACAGCAGTCCGGCAGCGGTGCCGACCGCGCGGTGGCTGATCCTGCCTGCGGGGATGGGCCGCTCCGCCCGGTGCCGCCGGTCCCAATCCGCATCCACCGCGTCATTAAGGAACATGCCGCCGGTGTACAGCAGCGCGGCGCCGAGGCAGAGCCAGAGGAGTCCCATGCCTGAGGTCCGCCCGGCCAGCAACCAACCGGCGAGACAGTTCGAGAGGACCGTGGGGAGATTCGAGGCACGGGCGACGATCAGCCACGCGCGCCAGGAGGCGGCGGCGGGAGTGGGGGGCGTGCTTCCCGCCACAGCGGACCGGCCCCCGCTCATGCCGGCTGCTCTTCGCCCAGCTTGAACCGGGGATTCTGCCCGAGGAACTGGACCGGGTTGCGGTAGATCAACCGGTCGATCTCATCCAGCGAATGCCCGCGACGGCGCATTTCCAGCGCGGCGTAGGGGACGGCCAGCGGCACGCTGTTCCCCCAGTCGCAGGCGCTGTTCATCCAGAGCCGCTCGGCGCCGTAACACTCGATGATGTCGACCGAGCGCGCGGCCGTGCATTTGCTCTCGGGGTACAGCGTCATGCCGGCCCAGAAACCGGCGTCGAGCACCGGCTTCACCGTGTGCTCCTCCACGTGATCGATGATCACGCGGCCGGGGTTGAACCGGCGGTCCGACTTGAGGACGTCGAGGATGAGGTTTGTCCCCTTGAGCTTGTCCTCCAGGTGGGGCGTATGGACCAGGATCATCTGGTCTTGGCGGGCGGCGAGGTCCACGTGCATTTCCAGGACGCGGAGTTCGTTGCGCGAGTTCTTGTTCAGCCCGATCTCGCCGATGCCGAGGACGTTGGGCCGGTCCAGGAACCGCGGGATCATCGCGAGCACCTCCTCGGCGAGACTGACGTTTTCGGATTCCTTCGGATTGATGCAGAGCCAGCAAAAGTGCGGCAACCCGAACTTGGCGGCCCGCTTCGGCTCGTAGTCGGTGAGCTGGCAGAAGTAATCGTGGAACCCTTGCGGCGTGCCGCGGTCGAAGCCGGCCCAGAAGGCGGGCTCCGAGACGGCGGCGCAACCGGCCGCCAGCATGTCCCGGTAATCGTCCGTGACGCGGCTGACCATGTGGGCGTGGGGCTCGATGTAGCGCATGGCGTGGGGTGTTGTTCAGGCGGGTCCGGGCCAGGCGCCGCAGGCACCCTTGGCCGCGGCGGCGGGGACCGGCTCGGTGGTGGGATCGCTCAGGCGGCGGAGAACCCCCTCGGCCCGACCCGCCCCGTCACGCTGCAACTCGCCCAGGGCCTCCTTGAAAGCGGCGAGGCGGAAATCGGCTTCTCCCTCCGCGCGGTCGAGCCGATCGAGAAAGGCGGCGAGGTCGATCAACCGCGCGCGCGCGTCGAGGTAATAAAGGTCGAGCAACTGCTGGCGCTTCAGTGTTTTCATGGGGTCTGGCTCAGGCCCGGGGCCATGCGTCGCAGTCTGCCGCGCCAGTGGAGGCTTGTCGAGCGCGGAGGGGAGGAGGGGGCGCCCGCGGCCGTAGCGCAGATTTCCAAATCTGCTGTGTCGCAGGTTTCCCAACCTGCGAAGGGTCCGAAAACCACTGACTGTCGGCATTTCGTTCGCGCTCGACAAGAAGCACGCTGGCAGCCTCCGGACGGCCCGCCGACTTGGAAGTCGGCGACACAGCAGACTTGGAAGTCTGCGCTACGAGGGCAAGGACGCCGCCGCCACGCCCCTACTCCTTCGCCGCGTACAGGTGCGTCATCGTCGCGACGTAGAGCACGCCGTTCGCGGCGGTGGCGGTGCCGCTGATCGGCGCGCCCAGTTCCACCTCGGCGAGCAGCCGTTTCTCGCGCCCGGCCGCGAACGTGTAGAACACGCCGGAGCGGGTCCCGAGATAGACCTTGCCGTCCGCGACCAGCGGTGACGCCCAGATCTCCCCCCGCAACTCGTGGGTCCACACCGCCCGGCCGGTGGCCGCATCCACGCAATGCAGCACCCGGCCAACGTCGGCGATATAGACCAGCCCGCCATCCACCGCCGGGGTGGAGAGGACGTGCTTCTGGAGCGGATAGGTCCAGACCAGCCCGTTGGTGGTGATGTCACCGCTGCCCGAGGGATCGATGCACTTCAGCCACGCGGCGTTCTTGCCCCACCAGATGTCGCCGCCGCCGGCGACGTAGAGCCGGCCCCCGGCGAAGACCGGCATGCCGTAGATGTTGCTGGGGCTCTCCTCGCGGTTGCTGTTGTACTGGTGGACGTTCGTCTTGGGCGCCGTGGGGTCGAAATCGAACTGCCAGACCTTCGTCAGCGTCGCGGGCTCGGGCCCGGCAGGCGCGGCGGTGAGCGGCTCGAAGGCGTACACGACCCCGTTGCCACCGGCGAAGAAAATGAGGCGGCGGCCGTTCACCACGCCGAGCGAAGGCGGACACCAGGTGTTGTGGAAGATGTTCGGGGCGATGCGCTCGCGGTCGCGGGCGAGATACCGGCCGGTCCGCTTGTCGAGCACGATCAAACTCGGCGCGTCCGGGGTGCGGATCTTCTTGTGCGTGTTGTCCACGCCGGTGCCGGAGTTCAGGTAGAGGAAATCGCCATCGATCAGCATCGAGCTGTGCGCGGCGTCGTGCGACCAGATCCCGGCCCCGGTGGTGAGGTTGAAGAGCCAAAGGATATCCGCGTCGAGCGGGCCAGGGGTCATGGCGGGCGCGGGTTGCGCCGGGTCCTCGTCGAGCGGGTGGGGCACCAGGTGGGCACCCTCGTCGAGATACGGGCCGTCGTTGCCGTTCGCCATCCCGAGCGCGTCGAGGCAGAGGGCCTCGCCGCGGTTGTCCACCACATAGACGCGATCCCCCTCGATGGAGGGGGGCGAGCAGAAGCCGCTGTTCGGCCAGTCAAAATAGACGTCCGCCTCGCGCTTGGGCACCACCAACTGCCAGAGCAGGTCGCCGGTGCGCTCCTCCAGGCAGAAGAGCACGCCGCGGTCCCCCCGGTGGCGCGGATCCCGCGGCTGGTTGTTGTTCGTGCCGATATAGACGCGCCCCCCCGCGACCACCGGGGACGAGTGGGTCTCCGACCCGAGGCGCGCGGTCCATTTGAGATGGGCGCCGGTTTTGGGGTCGAAACTGACCGGGAGGCCCCGCTCGGCCGAGACCATGTTGCGCGACCAGGCCTGGCCCCACTGGGGCTGGTCGGCGGCACGCGCGGGACCGGGCGCGGCCGTCAGCGCGAGGCCGAGCGCGACCACCGCGAACCGGGCGGCGGGGCGGCGGCGGAGACTGGGCGGGAGCATGCGGGCACCTTATCAAGGCCCCGTCGCGTGGCGAGCAAAAAGCCGCGTTATAAGTTTGGCAAAGCGGCGCGGGACGGCTAAAAATGTGGCCGAGCAAGAAGCCGCCAACCAGCCTACCCGCCCCGCCCCCGCGCATGAACCTGCCGAACAAACTCACCGTCTCGCGTTTCGCGCTGACGCTGGGCTTCCTGGCGGTCATGTTTTCGGGCATCCCCTACCGCGAGACGCTGGCGCTGGCGTTCTTCGTGGCCGGGGGGATCACCGATTTCCTGGACGGGTATTTCGCGCGGAGCCGGCGGCTGATAACCAATTTCGGCATCTTGATGGACCCGCTCGCCGACAAAATCCTGGTCTGCTCGGCCTTCATCACCTTCGTCGGGCTGAACTGGATGCCGGCGTGGATGGTGATCCTCGTCGTGGCGCGCGAGTTGGCGATCACCGGGCTGCGGATGCTGGCGGCCTCCAAGAACGTGGTGCTCGCCGCCGAGGGCTACGGGAAGCACAAGACCATTTCCCAAATCGCCGCCATCATTGCCATCCTGGTGCTGCACAGCTACAACGAGTGGGGGTCGTTCGGGCGGGTGGTTTTCGGCACGAAAATCGTCGTGGATCAACCGTGGACCGCGTGGTTCACCCCGCTGGCGATCTGGGTATCGGTGGCACTGACCGCCCTGTCCGGCTGGCTCTACCTCTGGCGCAACCGCCGGATCTACCTGGACGACATGTGATCCGGGTGTGGCGAACTCCGATCGTAGCGGGGCCTCGTGACAGCCCCGCATTATTCCGTCCGACAGCAGGCGACCTTTGGTTCGGGTTGCGGAGTGGCTCTGGGGCCAAGAATATAGCTGCGTCCTGCCGACCCTTGTCTTTACCCACATCTTCGGTGTCGGCGGTTAGTCCATCCTAATCGCATGATATATGGACAGCACACGAGTTGCATAACGGTTCGAGCGTCGCTACGCGACGCGGGGCGTGTCGCGGCGCCCAACCGTGGACCGAGGCCCACGGCTACCCTCGGATCACCGCTACGCGGTGGACCGAACTCGCATCGCCGCGACGGCGGCGGATCGCTCGCCGGTGGCGGGGTGGTGAAAGTCCGCCATCGCGTAGCGATGATCGATGGTAGCCGTGGGCCTCGGCCCACGGTGGCGGGCGCAAAACCGGGGCGCGTCGCGTAGCGACGCTCGAACCGCAGCACAAGTGGTTGGTCTGGCGCAGGTTGCAC
>Ga0182030_10006858_pt1 | contig 23897 bp, 23 predicted proteins | sample 812S3MmetaG_FD_121299 | JGI IMG/M metagenome (GOLD analysis project Ga0182030, IMG submission 121299) | Permafrost microbial communities from Stordalen Mire, Sweden - 812S3M metaG (Illumina Assembly) | ecosystem: Environmental > Terrestrial > Soil > Wetlands > Permafrost | place: Sweden...
CGCGAGCCGACGCCGGAGCAACTGAAAACACACAAGAACGGCCTTAAGCTGGCCATCCGGAATTGCCTTCTTTTCAACACCCTGATCGCCGATCCAGATTTCAATGAGCCGGACTTGGAAGCCCGCCTACAGGTGCGCGTCCGGCAATTGCAGGACGCTTACGATACCTTCCATGACCCCAACCTCTCGGACGCGCAAGCCGAAGCGGTTTTGAAGCAGGTCTTCCCGGAATGCACCCGGAACTGGAAGCGATCTAATCGGCGAAGTTGCGGAGGATGTTTTGGGCGGATTGTTTGACGGATTGGGCAAGTTCAGGGGGGTGGAGGACGCGGGCGTTGCCGGCCCAGCCTAGAATCCAGCGCTCCACTTCGGCCAGGCTGGAAAGCGTCATGCGCAACTCGACGCCGCCGTCGGGCAGCTCGCGCAGTTCCTGGGATTCATGCCATTTTTTTTCACGGATGTAGTCGGCCACTATTTCGTTAAAGCGGATTGCCACGTCGAACCGGCCCTGGCCGGATTGGACGCCGAAGCTGTCGCGCAGGCGCTTGTTGAGGGAGAACTTGAGGGGGCGGACGAAGGTTTTTCCGGTGTATTTGACAGACTGGATGCGGGCGGGAACGAAAGTGCGGATGTCGCGGCGCAGATGGCACCAGCCGAAGAGAAACCATTCGCCATTGATGTTGGCCAGGTGATAGGGGTCCACGACGCGAAGCTCGGTTTCGCGCTGGCCGGGCTTGCGATAGGCCAGTTCCAATTGGCGGCGCTGCCCGGCGGCCTTGGCGAGGGTGTCGAAGTTCTCCAGGTTCAGGATCGGCTCGGCGCTGGTGCGGAAGGAGATGGTCTGCTCCCAGTCGGCCAGGTTGAGGGAAATGGTGTCGGGGAGGGAGGCGGCCATTTTTCTGAAGGCGCTCAGGAGGGGGCGCTCGAAGGTGGTGCCGCGGTATTGCTGAAGGGCTTTTTCGGCGACGAGGAGGGCGAACAGCTCGCCTTCGGTGATCTGGAGGGTGGGGAAGGCGCTGACTTCCTGTGTGTAAAAATACCCGTTGCGGGCGGCGCTGTACTCGAGCGGCAACTCGAGCCGATCGCGCATGAATTCCAAATCGCGATGAATGGACTTGGAGCTGACCTCCAGTTCGCGGGCGAGAGCGACCGCGTTGGGGTGTTTGCCAGTCTGGATGGCCTGGTGGATGCGCAGCATCCGCTCCACCGGGGGCCTGGAAAAGAGGTTCTTTTTCGGGGGCGGTATCAAGTCAAATTATTTTTGACAGCAACTCGTCGTTGGTCTTGTGCTTCTTGAGGGCCGCGGTCAGGGTTTCCATCGCCTCGATGGGATTGAGGTCCACCATCATGCGGCGGAGCTTGCGGATGGATTCGATGTTCTTGGGGGAGAAGAGCTTCTCCTCCTTGCGCGTGCCGCTTTTGGGAATGTCAATGGCGGGGAAGAGGCGGCGTTCGGCGAGTTTGCGCTCCAGGATCAATTCCATGTTTCCGGTGCCCTTGAATTCCTGGAAAATCAGCTCGTCCATGCGCGACCCGGTGTCCACGAGGGCAGTGGCGATGATGGTGAGGGAGCCGCCCTCCTCGATCTTGCGTGCGGAGGCGAACATCTTGCGGGGGATTTCCAGCGCGCGGGCGTCCACGCCGCCGGTCATGGTGCGGCCGCTGCCGCCATGAACGCTGTTGTAGGCGCGGGCGACGCGGGTGATGGAATCGAGGAGGACAAAGACATCGCGGCCGCATTCGACCATGCGGCGGCAGCGTTCGATTGAGAAACGGGAAAGACGGACGTGGGTTTCGAGGTCCTGGTCGTTGGAAGAGGCAACGACCTCGGCTTTGACAGAGCGCTGGAAATCGGTGACTTCCTCGGGGCGCTCGTCAATCAAGAGAACCATGACATAGACTTCGGGATGGTTGGCGGTGACGGCGTTGGCGATTTGCTTGAGGATGGTGGTTTTGCCGGAGCGCGGCGGGGAGACGATCAAGCCGCGAGTGCCCTTGCCGATAGGAGTGACGAGGTCAATGATCCGGGTTTCCAACTGGTCCGGGGCGGTTTCGAGATTGATCTTCTCGATGGGGTCAATGGTGGTGAGGTTTTCGAAGCGAACGGCCTTGGTGTAGGCGTCGAAGGGCAGATCCATGACGGAGACGACGGATTTGAGCTGGGGGCTGTTGCCGCGGTGCGGCGGCTGGGTTTCGCCCGTGACAAGGCAACCTTCGCGAAGGAAGTTGCGCTTGATGGTGTCCGGCGTGACAAAGATGTCGCTGGGCTTGGGATGGTAGTTGTTTTCCTTGGTACGGAGGAAACCGAAACCCTTTTCGGAAATTTCGAGGTATCCGGATCCAAGTTCGGCTGTCGTGGCGCTGGGCGCGATGCTCATAGGATTTTATTCAAAAGTACGAAGGTCCTCATTGAACTGCCCCTAAAAATCAAGTTCGCTTAGAATTTAGAATTCTTGGAGGACCGCTGCGCAATACCGCTTTCTAAAGTGCCGCGCGCCAACGGTCAGACCTTCAACCGCTTAGACAATCAGCCCAAAACCCGCAGAATGCAACATTTTTTTGCGGTCAATTTTGGGCGGGCCGGCAAACCCGGCCAAAACGCTCTTCCACCTGCCAGGAGGCGGCTCATGGCGCTGCCCTACTCCCAACTCATAACTCATAACTTGCGGGGCCTAATTCGCCCACCCCGGGCCTGACTTCCGCAGCCAGATCGAGTCACGACTCGACAGAGTCCCGCCCTACCGCGTCATCCGCCCACCTCGGCCCTTGCTTCGGCGGCCAGGGCGGTGCTTAGATAGCGTTCGCCGGTGGAACAAGCGATGGTGACAATCATCTTACCCTGGTTTTCAGGGCGCCGTGCCACTTCGATGGCCGCGACCACGTTGGCTCCGGTGGAAATGCCGACCAGCAACCCTTCCTCCTTTGCCAGCCTCCGGGCCATCACGAAGGAGTCATCATTGCTGACCTGAATGCACTCGCAAATCTGCGCCTTCCCCCGGCTGTCCTTAAGATGGAGGTTCTTGGGGACGAAACCGGCGCCGGTGCCTTGAATTTTGTGAGGGCCGGGCTTGACGGGTTGTCCGGCCAGGGTCTGGGAAATGACGGGGGAGTCCTTTGGCTCGACGGCAATGGCGGTGAAGGAGGGTTTGCGGGGCTTGATGCTCTCGAAGCAGCCGGTGATCGTGCCGCCGGTGCCCACGGCCGCGACCAGAATGTCCACCTTTCCGTCCGTGTCGGCCCAGATTTCCTCGCCGGTGGTTTTTTTGTGGATTTCGGGATTGGCCGGGTTGTCGAATTGCTGGGGAATCCAAGAGTTGGGGGTGTCATGGGCGACCTGTTCGGCTCGGGCGATGGCGCCTTTCATGCCTTCGACGCCGGGGGTCAAAATGAGCTTGGCGCCGAGCATGGCGAGCAGGGTGCGTCGTTCGACGGACATGGTGTCCGGCATGGTCAAGATCAATTTGTAACCCTTGGCGGCGGCGACGAAGGCGAGGGCGATGCCGGTGTTGCCGCTGGTGGGCTCAATGATCACGGTGTTCTTCTTCAGAATGCCCCGTTTTTCGGCGTCTTCGATCATAGCCAAACCTATCCGGTCCTTGACGCTGCCCAAGGGATTGAAGAATTCGCATTTGAGGAGGATGGTGGCATTGAGGCCGGCGGTGACTTTATGAAGGCGAACCAACGGGGTGTGGCCGATGGTTTCGGTGATGTTGTCAAAAATGCGTGCCATAAGAATGAAATGGGTTTCGACTGCTTCAGCATTCTATTTCACAGACAAGCAAATAAAGTCGAAAAGACCGAAGAGCGCAAGTGCTTTTTGGGACTTTTTAGACTCGCCGGCAGGGCCGGTTGAAAACAGGTCTTCCTTTGGGAGATGCCGACCTCCCCCGGGGGCGGAATTGTCAGCGCAAGCTCTCCTGGCTCGCGGCCAGGCTTTCCACAGCGGGGCCGCCGCGGCCGCCCGGCTTCGTCCGCGGGGTCAGTGGATCGAATAACTGCCCGGTCAGCGTCGGCGACACCTTGGCGTCAATGCCATAGACGGGCGGCCAGTATTTGGGGAGCCATGAGGTTCCGAAGACTTTGTCAATGAACGGGAAGAGCGCGGCGTAGTTGTGGTCGCGGTGCTCGTCGTTGGTGTGGTGCCAGTGGTGGAAGGCGGGAGTGGAAACCAGCCATTCCAAAGGCCCCAAACGGAGGCGGATATTGGCATGAATGAAAAAGGTCCATAGCGGGCCGATGATCATGACGATCGCGACCACCGGGTCCAAGCCGGGCCCTGTTGTTCGAGCCAGACCGAGGAGATATACGGGGATCAAGCCCGACAATTTGGTGAACACGAGGTCAACCGGATGCGCGCGAGTGTTGACGAGCCAGTCAATATGCTCGGCGCTGTGGTGGATGGAGTGGAACCTCCACAGCAGCGGAAACGTGTGCGCGGCGCGGTGCGCCCAATAGCCGCCGATGTCGCTGACAACGAGCACGACGGGCAGCTTCAGCCAAAGAGGCCAGACGGCCACCGCCGAATAAAGTCCGCCCGGATCGGCCCCGGCCAAAGCCCGGGCCAACATCAGCAGCGGCACTGAGATGATCGCTGCCGGGAACAGACAATTGATGAAATACCAAGCGAGGTCAACACCCGTTTGCTTGCGCCAAATCTTGGAGGGATGCAGCGCGAACAATTGCTCCAACGGCACAAAGATGCAGACGAGCAGCACCAGCCACACCGCCAAGGGGACCACTTGGGAGGCGAGCTGCACGGCCATGGCACCCGCTTGGGAAGCGATATGCATGGCATGCCTGATGATCTGGCCACTCATGGCTTTAGGCTATCATCGTCAAGCCGCAATGTCAATTCCGGCGCAACGGACGGAACCGCCGCGCGGCAGTGCCCACTACGATGACGCTAAAACCGAAAAGCGCCGCGGTGGAGGTGGTATCCGGCACACTGGGGGGTGGGTTCGAGGTTGTCAACGAGAGGGTGATACCGCCTACCAGGGCGAAGGGAGGGGCCGCGCCGCTGGGAGCTCCCGATGCAAGGAACGACAGCAATTCCGACGAGTTGGTCGCCGTATAGTTAAACGTCACACTCTGCCAGCCCGTAAAGCCTCCTTCCGGCACACTGTTACTGACTGTGTTCTGGGTTACCCCTCCCAGGCTGACCGCAAGCTCATCCCCGGTCGCGCCAACTTTGCCGTATTGCTGCGCTCCCGCCCAGTAAAACGTAAGGGCATAGGTATCGCCCGAAATCAATCCGTTGATCGTCTGAGAGAGTGTTCCTGGATCATATGTGCTGTCCAGCGCCACAAAGTTGCCTCCCGCGGGGTCCGTTGCAGGCAGGCCGTTGGCGAACCCGTTGCCCGGGCCGTAAAGCGCCACCCAATTGTTGAACGGGGGGGAATACGCGCCGGTCACATCGGCCGTGCCTTTCAAGAACAGTAAATTGTACGCTCCCGAGGCTGTTGTCCAATTGACCAGCGAGTCGTACCCTCCCAATGGGGCGGACCCGAGCAGCGCGCTTTGCGCGGCGTTGTAATTATTCGTGAATGTGCCGTCTGTGACGAGATTCACGGCGGCGCGGCCCGTTTGCGCCAATCCAGTCACGAGCGCGGCGCAGAGCATGGGAGCCAGGAGACGGGATTTCAGGGGAGTCATCAGTTTCGCATTCATAGTCATTCTTTGAGTTCAGTTTTTATTTGTCTTCTACATTCACTGCCACAGCGATTGATCCACACGGCATCATCTGCGCCATGGTTTGAATCGGCGCAAAATAACGCGATTCGAACTGTCAAACTACTACAGTAGTTCGATTAATTTTGAAGATAACACAAACTATTTAACATCGCAAGTGATTTCTTTTTGGTTTCTTTTTGGCCCGTTTAGCGGCGAGGGTGGCCCATGGAAACACCGGGATTGACGGAAGGCCGGGGCCGGGAAATTGGGTGCATGATGCCAACGCGGCCAGGCCCGCGAAGGCTGCATAATTCTGGAGAGGCGCCTGTTGACAGCGGGGATGCTGCGTGGATGGAGGCCAGGCTTAATACTTTCCTGCCAGCACTATGGAGAGATAGAACGCACCCGCCACAATCACGAGGGCAGCGAGCATAATCCCCCGATAAACTCCTCGCCATGTGCGCATGCACGAAATACCGAAACTTGTTCCCAGCAAGAACAAGAGGAAAAAAACCATGGCAACAAGAAGGAAAGCGACCGGTGACGCACGCCCCAAATACGGTGACGCACCGCAAAGATACAGAAGGAGCGGAGCTGCCGCAAAGGAGGCCACACACGCCGCCCCTTCCCATCTATAACCCGGCAAATTTGGCGAACTCATATCGGTTCAGTTCTGACAACTCAATCCGCGGACCAGTTGCCGATGGTGTTGGTGCCACCCAGCGCGTCCTTTCCCTTGGTGTAGAGATCGAAACTGGCGGGGTTGTGTTTGCCTGGAATTTCATAAATGTAGGGGTGTTTCCAAGGGTCGAGCGGAACTTTGTCCTTTTGCAAATAGGGGCCTTTCCAGGTGGGCTGCGCGTCGCGCGGCTTAGTGACCAAGGGCTGCAAACCGTCGGCGCCCTTCGGGAAATAGCCGTTGTCCACTTCAAACAAAGAGAGCGCCGTGATGATGGTGGCAATCTCCGATTTGGCCGCGATTCTCCGGGCCTCCTCGGTGCGCCCGATGAGGTTCGGAAGCACAATGCCGGCGAGAATGGCCAGGATTGTCAAGACCACGAGGAGTTCCACCAGGGTGAAGCCGCGCCGTGCCCCCGAGTTTGTCCGGCCTGTTGCTGAGTTGCTACTGTTGGTGTTCATAAGGCGACCTTTCAGTTGTTCATTTGATGTTGATTCTTTGGCATGGGCCAATACTGAATTATGTTAAGGCATTAAGCGTGCCAACCTGGGAAGAGGCCCTCCTGCGGGGAAAACTCCGGGGTTGCCGGTTTCTGAGCGGCCTGGAAGCGCAAAGGTTGCGCGAATTTGCGCAAGAAATGCACGGAGGGCGATTGGCGCCGCGCTGGAATGGCGGAGCCTTGAAACCGTTTATCGGGGGGAACCTGCTGCTTCGCTCCAAATCAGGGCGGCTCCCGATTCGAAATAGGGACGCCCGACCATCCAGTGCCGCAGGGACAGAATGCAGGATCGGACAGATCGCTCGGGACGGACCGAGAGGAGGGGTCGGCACAATGGGCCGCAGCCGAGGTGCGGGCGCGGCTTCCCAACCGCACTCCGTGGATGTTTACCGTGCGAGGCGGCTCAGGCGGCGGGCTTCTTGGGGAGCTTGGCGCGGGTGGCGGCTTTTTTGCGTTTGATGTGAGCGAGGCGGCGCTGGCGTTTGATGCCTTTGTTATATTGCTTTCCCATAATGCTTTGCTTTTATCTCAGTTGAATTGATAATGGGAAGAATATGAAGGCACGGCTGTTTTTGTTCAATAACATTTTGTTGGCAGTGGCGGCGATTTTGGGCGGCGGTTGCGCGACGGGCGCGACAAGCATGCATGACAAGGACTTCGCCACCATGACCATTTTCATGGAGGGGCGCGCGGCCGATAATTTGCGGGTGCAGGTCGGGTGGAACAAGACTCCGATGTATATTGAGGCGGAGCCGGCGTTCACCGAAGATGATCTGAACAAGGCGGCGTGGGTGGACAATGCGGACGGCACCTACGAGATACAATTGACCTTCAGAGAGGAGGCCGCGATGAAGTTGCAGATGGACACCATCATGCAAAAAGGGAGGCATCTGGTGATTTTTTCGGCGTTTCCTCCGGAAGGGCCGAATAAGGAGCCGCAGAAAGGCGCGCCCGCCACCGGAGAGAAGCCCGCGACAGAGCTGCCGCGCAGCTCGGCCTGGCTGGCGGCTGTGTTGATCCCCCAAAACGGCTTTTCCGGCGGCTCGCTTCGGTTCAAGCCGGACGCTTCCCATGAGGAAGTGGAGAGAATTGTGCTGGGGGTGAACAAGAGGTTGACGGCGATGCACAAGATGGAGCGGTGAAGAGAAGTGCGGATTGCGGATTGCGGATTGAATTGAACCGCGGATGGACGCCGATGGACGCGGATGAGGATTTATCCATGTTCATCAGTGTGAATCTGCGGTTCGAGTTCATGCATTGTTCATTGCGGATTGCGGACCCGCCTTCGCTTTGCTACGGCGCGGCAAGTTGAAGACGGGAGGACGATTCAGCTATTTTTATTGTGACGAGGATGTGGATATTGTCTGTGGCGGCGGCGGTTGCGTCCTCGGGCGCGGCGGCGCAAGCGCAGCCGTTTTACTTGCCGACGGCCAATCACGCGTTGTTTGTGAAGGGAGGCGAGGCGGATTTTTTCGCGCCGACGCCGGGAAAGAGCTGGGAAACGGGCTGCTTCGGTTGTGTGCGCACGGACCGCCATCAAATGCATGAGGGGCTGGACATCAAATGCCTGCAACGGGACAGCCGCGGGGAGCCGATTGACCCGGTGATGGCGGCCGCCGGCGGGGTGGTTGAATATATCAATGACCGCCCGGCGCTCTCGAACTACGGGCGCTACATCGTGCTGGGCCATCTGATCGGCGGGGTGGAGGTGTATTCGCTGTACGCGCATCTGCATTCGGTTCGGAGCGACCTCAAGGCCGGGATTTCGGTGCAGGCGGGGGAGCCGATAGCGGTAATGGGCCGGACGTCCAACACGGCGGAGACGATTTCGCAGGAGCGGGCGCATGTGCATTTTGAATTGAATTTGTTTTACAGCGATCACTTTGCGGCGTGGTTCAAGACGCATTTTCCGGCGGAACGCAACGATCACGGAGTTTGGAACGGCGAAAACCTGGTCGGGTTCGACCCGCGCCTGATCTTGCTGGACGAGCGGGAACAAGGGACTAATTTCAACTTGACGGTGTGGCTGCAACACCGGGTCGAATTGTGCCGGGTGCTGGCTCGCAAGACCAACGCGCCCTGGGTGAAACGGTATCCGATGCTCGTCGCGCCCAACCCGGTCGCGCAAAAAGAGGGCGTTGCCGGATATGAAATCTCGCTGGATTACAACGGTTTGCCGTTTGCATGGGTGCCGCGCGCGGCCTCCGAGATCAAGGGGAAGGCCAAATACCAACTGCTCTCCGTCAATGAGGCGGAGGAAACGCTGAACCCGTGCCGCAACCTCGTGAAGAAGACGGCCGGCCGCTGGCAACTGGCCACCGCGGGCGTCAACTTGCTGGATTTGCTGACGGAATGAGACGGATAGAACGGAAGGAGGACAATGGGGCGCCTTTGGAGCCTCGCTGGATTCCATTAAAGGCGGTGACCCTATATGGCAATACACCCTGTCTATCGGCAGGATTTGGGTCGCGCTTTAGAGCGGTTTGAATAGGATTGTGGCCAAAGGCGGTGTAGCGTTCGGCCTTTGGCCGAATTCGAGCCAGAGGCTCGAAGCTACAACTCGGAGCGGTTCAGCGCCGGTGATCCATGGACTGGGAGATGATGCTGGAGCCGCCGCGGGGACGGCGAACCAGCAACAGAACCATCGCCACGGCAACGGCCACGAGGGAAACGGCCAGGACCAAGAATGTAAGGTGATTGTTGGGGGGAGACAGGATTGCGGTGGACACGACCGGCGGGATGGGAGCGGGTGCGGGCGGAAGCGATTGCGAATTGCGGATTGCGGATTGCGGATTGGAGGAAACCGCGGAGGAAACGGCGATAGGAGGGGTGACCGGATTAGGATCAAGATTGGGGGAGGGAGCCGGGGTCGGAGGCTCGACGGGAGGGGGCGGGACGGCGGGTATTGGCTCGGGTTCGAGGATTGGGAGCAAGTTTTCCGGTGGAGCAGGATGGGTGGACGCCGTGACGGGCGCGAGGTTGGTTTCCGGCGGCGGCGGTCTGAGGACTACTTCGCGGTGGCGCGGTTCGACCGGTTGCGGCGCGACGACGGGGGGAGGTGGAACTGTTGCGGCGGCTTCAATCGGAACGGCGTTGGTCCGGGGTGGATCGAAGAAACTGGCGGTCTGCGGCAGCGAGGCGGAGGACGGCGTCCTGACGCGGTAATCGAAGACTTTCCCGTCGCGCGCCGCCAGAACAGTCACGAAGGGGATGTTGTCCGAGCGCATCTGGCGTCCAAACTCCTTTTGCAGGTCGTTGATGTCCTGGTCGAATCCGGTTCCCTGCATGGTTTCCGATCCGTCAAATATAAAAATGAGGGTGATGACGCGGGACTGACCGACAAGCTGGAGGGCGGCGGGCAGGACCTTGTCCAGATGGGCCTTCCCCTGGAGACGCGGTTGCGCGAGATAGTTGGAGACAGTCTGGATGATGGCATCGCGGCTTCGGTCCGACCAGACTTGCATGGGGAAGCCGGTGTTCAGCTCGTCGTCGTAAGTCCAAAGGCCCAGGGTGTCGCCGTCGCGCAACTGGCCTTGCATGCCGGATTTGAGGAGTCCGAGGGCGGCTTCCTGGATGCCGTTGGTCATGCGGCGCATGGTGGAGGAGGTGTTGATGATGAACAGAAACCGGTTCCGGGTTTGGGGCGGGATTTGTGCGGAAGTGGAAAGCGTTACTTGCAGGAGGAACAATGCGCAAGCGGATTTAAGCATGAATTTCATGGCTCTCATTTTACTCTTGTTCATTTTGCTGTTTTCGTTTGCTTGAATTTCAGGCGTTCACGGCTGTTGCGGCTGGTGATCTCCCGCTCCTGGTCCCGCAGGACTTTTTCCACGTCGCGCACGAAATTCCGGCAGCTTGACGCCAGGCCGTCCAAGGAAAGCACGGTGTCGCGCTCCGCGTAATCATCGGTGACGACCAGGACTTCGCCGTACGGCTTCAGGCGGAAGGCGGCGCGCTCGATGATGTCATCGGCAGTCAGGCCCGCGCGCGAATAGAAGATTTCCAGTTGGGGGCTGGAGTGCGGGCGCGGGACGCCGGCAGGAGCGCCGGAGCCGTCAAAAACAATGGTGAGAGGGGTGCCGATGGCATCGCGATAAAGGGTGAGGATGCGGATCAGTTCGTCGCGCGCGGCGGCGGAATGGCGGGGCTTGCCCGGGGCCAACTCGGGCCAATTGTGCAACAGGCTGTAGCCGTCAATAAGTATGCGCGCCAAGGCCATGACTCAACTTAGTCCCGGAAGGCGCGGGAGACAATGGGGAATGTTGCCGGTGAATTGACGGGTGTCCGGTTGCGTCGCTTGATTTTCCGGCGGCGTGTGGCAGTTTGAACGAATCGGAAAGGAAACATCAATTATGCCTATTCAAGCGATAGATTTGACCCAGCGTCCGCCGCGCAGTCCGCGCGTGCGGCTCGGCGGCTACGCCATTCTGCCCCGCATGCTCGACAAGGGTCGAGCCACTATCAACAATAAAGCTGGCGAGTATCACTTCAATTGCCCGCTGGACCAGAGGTTTCTGGAGTTTGTAGGGATTGAGGCGGAGCCGCTGAAGAAACAATTGGAGCAAGGCAAGAGCGATGGCGAGATGCTCGCCTGGATCGAGGCCAACGCGATGTTCAAACGCTCCCCAGTCGAAATCGCCGCGTGGTCGGCGTTTAATGAGCAGCGCGCGCCCGGAAGCGTCGAAACGCGGAAGTACTTCAGCGAAATGCAGGAGTCCGTTGCGCCCAAACGCGAAGACGTGGCAACTTGGTGTGACTTGCTGGACGTGGATGATTTTGTGACGTTCGGAGGGAAGGCATAGGGGGAATTGCGGATTTCGGATTTCGGATTGCGGATTGGCTGCTCCGACCGATCTGTCGGACCGGACTGTTCTGAGCGACTTTCGCAATGCAAGGGACGGGTCAGGATTCGGCCAACTTTTGCAGGTAGTCGAAGGAAAAAATTCCGCTGGAGTGGCCGTCGGCCCAAACGGGCTGGATGGCGTAGCCGCCCACATTGACAATGCGCGCGAGTTGAAAGGAGCGCGGGGTCAGCGGTTCGTCCTGGCCCTTATAGAGATTGCCCATTATGTCGCGCTCGCCCTGGCATCCGGCGCAAGGACAGCGGCGTCGCAACATCTCCACGGGGATGAAACTCTCGCGGCCATCGTCCCACTTAATGGCCAGTTCGTTGCCGATCTGCTGAATGTTCGCCGGACGCATAACTGCAAGATACGCCGGCGGACGTTGTTGGTCATCAAGGAAATCAGTGAAAGAGACCGGCGATTGTGGCCTGGATTTCCTCCGCCTTGGCTTTCGGGTCGGCGGCGTTCTTGATGGGACGGCCCACCACGATGTAGTCGGCGCCGTTGCGGAAGGCTTGCGCGGCGTCCACGGTGCGCTTTTGGTCGTCGGCGGGTTTGTTTTCCACAGGACGGATGCCGGGGCTGACAATGAGGAACTTTTCGCCCAGATGCTCGCGAAGCTTGGGAGCCTCGAGGCCGGAGGAAATGACGCCGTGGCAGCCAAGTTGCAGGGCGCGTTTGGCGCGGGAAAGTACCAGTTGTTCAACGTCGCACGCAAAGCCGAGATCGTCCAAATCGCCCCGGTCCAGGCTGGTGAGCACGGTGACGGCGAGGATTTTCACGCCGGAGTTTTCGCGGACGGCGGCTTCGAGAATGCGGTCGTTGCCATGCACGGTGGCGAACTCGGCTTTTCTGCCGCGCAACTGGGCGACGGCAAGGCGGACGGTTTCGGGGACATCGAAGAATTTAAGGTCCACAAAAACTTTTTTGCCGCGGGCGGCAAGCCAGTCCATCAGCTCGTAGTAACCGCCGGCCATGAAGATTTGCAGGCCCAGCTTGTAGAAGAGGACAGAGTCGCCCAGTTTTTCGACCCATTGTTTGGCCTCGTCCACCGTGGAGACATCGAGGGCGAAGATGAGACGTTCGCGTTTTGGGATGGATTTTTCAGAGAGCATTATGTGACTCATTTTCTTTCTCCAGCAATTGGAGCGGGTGTACGGGCGCAGGCGTCCGAAAGCTCATCAATAGGATGTAGAACTCTCTTCACTTGCCCGGTTCCGAAATGCCAAGTGCGCGGCATATTTTTCGCACGAGCAAATCAGGGATTTCGTTATGCCGGGGAACTGGCTCACGACGGCCTGTGGCGGGATTCCAATAAATGGAGTGGGCGCCACCTTCGCGTTTGAGCGGGCATCCTTGCACTTCCAAGTGCCGGATGAGTTCGCGGCGTTTCAAGCCAGTTCAAGCACACGCACATCGTCGGCGAGTTTGCGGCGGGCATCCTCGCGCCGGTCTTCCATTAGCAGCAGCACAGCCTCCTTCAAGCTTTCCACACATTCCTCGGAAGTGTGTCCCTGCCCGTTGGCCTCCGGCACCTCCGGGCAGAACCCAACGTACCACTCGCCATCGCGATGTATTTCCGCCGTCAACTTCAGGTTCATGGCAAAAAATTACCCGCGAATTTGGAAATGTCAAAGCATCCTTGTTCGATGTTGCCGATTGTTCTTGCGCGGGAGGGCAAAGGGTGCTCGATTTTAACGGCCCGGCCGGCGGAAGCGGCGGCGGGCCGAAGCGTCATGTATAAAAAAATCCTCGTTGCGCTGGAAAACAGCCGGGCGGACAACGCGCTGCTGCCGCATGTCGCGGAACTGGCCGGGCATTTCCATTCGCAGTTGCTGCTGTTGCATGTGGCGGACGGATGGGTGGCGCGCAATTTCGAGCAGATGAAGCTGGCGGAGTCGGAGGAAATGGCGGAGGACCGGGCTTATCTGGAAAAAACAGCGGCGGAGTTGCGCGGGAAGGGCTTGCAGGTGGAAACACGCCTGGCGCTGGGGGAGCCTTCCACGGAGATTCTGCGCGCGTCCCGGCAGGAGGATTGCGACTTGATCGCGATGACGACGCACGGTCACCGGTTCTTCGGCGACCTGGTTTTTGGCAGCACGATCCACGCGGTGCGGCACAAGTCGCTTATCCCTGTTTTGCTGGTGAGGGCGACTTCACGACCGGGGAATAGCGTTAAAGATTCCGAAATTCCGCATCCGTAAGCTCAACCTGTTTCAGAATTGCGCGATAAGTCCCGGACGGAATGTCACCGGGGTGCATGGCGACATAGGTTTGACGGCCATCACCGTGGCGCAGCACGACATGTGATCCAGACTGGCGTTTGATCGCAAATCCAGCGCGCTGTAGTCTTGCGAGCACTTCACGCGCTTTGTAAGGCATCGTCGGGAATGTCCAGGGTTGAGAAGAGAACTTCCTTTGGGGCAGGCAACGGTTCCCCTTGTGCCTTGAGCTCCGCCAACCAAAGACTCACCAGATCGAATGCGGCTTCCCTGGCACCGTCTAGTCCGAGTCCATGCGTCGTCAAACCCAGACTCGGAATGTGCGCGTAAAAGTAGCCTGGGGGAAAGTCCTTGTCTTCAACTTTCTCGAAAAGAATTCCGAAGTTCATCGTTGTCAAACTAGCCGCGCTGGCTTCATTGGTCAAGGCGATGTGTGCCGAAATATCAAGCGGCGACTCGCCGGGACGGCGGCCGTAGACGACTGCCACGGGTTGGCGCAGAGGTTACTTCGCCGGGGTGGGGGGGTCGGGCTGGTTCCAGCCGCCGCCGAGGGATTTGTAGAGCTGGACGATGATCAGGAGCTGGTTGAGCTGGGTGCGGGCAAGGGTGTTTTCGTCGGGAAACAACTGCTGCTCGGCATCGAGTATTTCAAAATAAGCGGCGTGGCCGGCTCGGTAGCGCTCGGTGGCGATTTGCACGGCGTCCTGATAGGCGGCGACGGAACGGGCCTGCTCGCGGCGGGCTTCTTCGTATTTCTGCCGCGTGTAAAGCTGGCCGGAGACTTCCTGGAATGCCTGGAGGACGGTTTGCTGGTATTGCAGCCGGGTCTCGTTCCAGAAGGCCCGCACCTGGCGGTATTGTCCTTTCAGAAGACCGGCCTGAAACAGCGGGCCGCTGGCATCCGCGCCGACGGACCAAAGGCGCGATTGGGGACCGGTCAAGTCCGAAAGTTCCTTGCTGACGCCGCCGTAGAGTGCCGTCAAACCTATTTTAGGAAAAAAATCACCCATCGCCACACCCACTTGCGCATTGACGGACCGGAGCATTTGCTCGGCCTGCAGGATGTCCGGCCGCCGCTCCAGCAACTCGGCGGGCAGGCCGGCGGGAACGGAAGGAGGAGCCGTTTGATCCTCCAGGGATGCGCCGCGCGGGATGGAGCCGTCCGTCTCGCCGAGGAGCACCTTGAGTTGATTTTCCTGGACGCGGATGCGCTGCTCCAGATCGGGGACGATGGCGGCGACATCTGCCAGCGCGCCTTCGGCACGGTCGGTTTCCAGTTTGGAGGCGACACCGCCGCCGAGCCGCTGGTTGAAGAGCCGCAAACTTTCGCCGTAGGAATTGGTGGTTTTGCGGGCGATTTCCAGTTCCTTGTCCAGCTCCAACAACTGGAAATAATCCCGCGCCACCTCGGCGATGAGCGAGAGACGGACGCCGCGGCGAGCCTGCTCGCTGGCGAAGAACTGGGCGCGGGCGGCTTCGTTCAATCGGCGCACGCGGCCCCAGAGGTCAATTTCCCAGGCGGCATTCAACGCGGCCTCGTACGATCTGGTGGTCGAGCCGCCGCCGCCGGGATTGGCGCCGCCGGCCACGGTGTTCTTTCCGTGGTAATGGTTGACATCATACCCAACCGTCGGGAAGAACTGGGACCGCGCTTGGTCAGCCAGGGCGCGGGCCTCCTCGACGCGGGCGGCGGCGATGGCGATGTCGTAATTGTTCGTCAGAGCGATCTGGATCAGGTTGGTGAGGGTCGCATCGTTAAAAATTTCCCACCAGGGAAGATCGGCCAGGGAATTGGTGGAAGCGGGATTGGAAGAGTCGCTAAATAGCGGTGGAAGGCCGGTGGAGGGGCGATGGTAGTTGGGGCCGATGGCGCAGCCGGCCAGGAGGAGAAGCAGAAGAATCGCGGATTGGCCGATCCGACCGATCCGACCGACATTCGCTTGTGGTGGCAATTCCTGGTTCATTTCACTGTTCACTATTCACCATTCACCATTCTCATGCCTTTTCTTCCGCAGGGTGCGGTGGCAGGGCGGGAGCGGGATGCTTTTTCCATCGAATCCCCAGTTTCTCCACGACGTAGAAATTGACCGGGATAATGAATATACCCAGCAGGGTCGAGCCGAGCATTCCGCCAATAACCACCGTGCCCAGTGTCTGCCTCGACATCCCACCCGAACCGCCGGCGAACCATAGCGGCAGGCATCCAAACACAAAGGCAAATGACGTCATTAGGATCGGTCGCAGGCGGACGCGCGCTCCCGTCAGCGCGGCTTCGGTCAGGGACTTGCCTTTTTCGACTTCGGTCTTGGCGAATGCGACGATGAGAATGGCGTTCTTGGCGGACAATCCGATCAACATGATCAGTCCGATTTGCACATAGACGTTATTTTCAAAATGCCGCGACCAGAGAGTCAGAAAACCGCCCAGCACAGCGACCGGCGTGCTGATTAAAACGCTGAATGGCAGTGACCAACTCTCGTAGAGCGCGGCCAGGATCAGAAAAACAAATACGAGCGACAATCCGAAGACCGCCGCGCGCGGGATGCCTTGGGCGGCTTGTTGTTCCTGGAAGGACATGCCGAGATAGTCGAATCCCATGCCCGGAGGCATTGTCTTTTTAAAGACATCCTCCAGGGCCTTGGTCGCCTGGTCCGAGCTGTAACCAGGAGCAGCGCTGCCGCTGATTTGCGCGCAGCGATATTCGTTGTAATGCATCACAAACTCCGGCCCGGTGCGGCGTTCCACAGTCGCCACCGCCGAGAGCGGAACGCTCTGGCCCAGCTTGTTGCGCACGTAAAACAAGCCGATGTTGTCCATGCTGGCGCGGTACTTATCGTCCGCCTCCACATAAACCTGCCACTGGCGGCCGAAGCGATTAAAATAATTGACAAAATAACCGCCCATGAAGGTCTGCACCGTTTTGTAAACTTCGCCCAGGTCCAGGCTCTGCTTGAGAACCTTATCGCGGTCCACATTGACGTACACCTCCGGCACGCTGGGCAGGTAGCCGGTGCTCACGTTGGCAAGTTCCTTCCTCTTGCGGGCCGCGGCCATGAAAGTGTCCAGATTCGTGGTCAAGAACGACGGGTCCATTCCGGCCCGGTCTTCCAAAACGAAGGTGAACCCGCCTGCCGTGCCGACGCCCGGAATGGCCGGAGGCGCAAAGGACATGGCCTGCGCTTCCGGCATAGCGGCCAGTGCCTTGTTGATGTGCGCCTGGATGGCGGCGGCCTGTTCGGAGGCCTCTTTACGCTCTTCCCACGGTTTCAGGGTGACAAAGAACGTGGCGTTGTAAGTGGTTTGCGCCAGGCTCAGCAAACTGACGCCCAGCACTGTTGTGTAATACTGCACACCCGGCGTGTTCTTGAGAACGTCCTCCACGTTCTTGCAAAACTCCGAGGTGCGCGGCAGCGAGGACGCGTTGGGAAGTTGTACGTTGACATAGAAATAGCCCTGGTCTTCCTCCGGCAGAAATGACGAGGGCAGCTTGCTGATGCCAATCCACACGGCAAGGGCCGCCATGCCGGCCAGCAGCACAAGGCTTAACCCGCTCCAGTGGATCAACCCTTCGCTCCAATGCACGTATTTATTGGTGACTCTGGCGAACACACGGTTGAACCAGTCGAAGAACCGGGACAGCGGGCCGCGGGTTGGCGTCCGGTGTCTCAAAAGCAGCGCGGCCATCGCCGGACTGAGCGACAGCGCGTTAAAGGCGGAGATGATGACCGAAATAGCGATGGTGAGCGCAAATTGCTGGTAAAGCCGGCCCGTGATGCCGGCGATGAATATCGTCGGAACAAAGACCGCCGCCAGAATCAAAGCGATGGCCACCACCGGCCCGGCCACTTCATGCATGGCCTTCAGCGCCGCGTCCTTGGGCGCCAGGCCCTCCTCGATGTGGCGTTCGACGCACTCGACCACCACGATGGCGTCATCCACCACCAATCCGATGGCCAGGACCAGCCCGAAGAGGGACAGGGTATTGATGGAAAAACCAAACATCGGAAAGAGGATGAAAGTGCCAATGAGCGAGACCGGCACGGCCAGCATCGGAATGAGCGAAGCGCGCCAGCCCTGCAGAAAAATATAGACGACGATAGTGACCAGCAGGAGCGCCTCCCACAGGGTAGTCACCGTTTCCTCCAGTCCGCGGCTCACCGCCAGCGTGGTGTCGAGCGAAACGGCGTAGTCCAGATCCTGCGGAAAACTCTTCTTCAGTTGTTCCATCGCCTCCTTGACCCCTTTGGCGGCGTCGAGGGCGTTGGAGCCGGGCAATTGGTAAATGGCCAGGATGGCGGAGGGCCTTCCATTGAGGCGGCCGGCCAGGCTGTAAAGCTGCGCGCCCAGCTCGATGCGCGCCACATCCTTGAGCCGCACCACCGAGCCATCCGGGTTCTCGCGCACGACGATTTCCCCAAATTGCTTCTCCGTGACCAGCCGGCCCTGAACGATGGCCGTGTAGGTGTATTCCTGCCCCGGCAGCGAGGGCGGCCCGCCAACTTGTCCGGCGGGGTTGACAGTATTCTGGCTGTTGATCGCGGCGATCACCTCGCTGGTTGTGATGTTCAGCTTGGCCAGTTGATTCGGGTTGACCCAAAAGCGGAGGGCGTACTGGCCGGCCCCGAAAACATTGATGTTGGAGATGCCCTTGACCCGCGTAATCTGGTCAACAAGGTTTATGTAGGCGTAATTGGCCAGAAACGTCGCGTCGTACGTCCCGTTCGGCGAATAAAGCGCCACCAGCAGCATCGGCGACGAAGGCGACTTCAAGATGGTCACGCCATATTGCTGCGCCGCCGCGGGCAATTGCGACGCCGCCTGCTGTTCGCGCAATTGGCTCAACATTTGGTCAATGTTTGGGTCGGTCTTGACGTTGAAATTGACCGCCATTCGCATCACGCCGTTGTTGGCGTTGATCGAAGTCATGTAATTCATGTCGTCCACCCCGCTCATATATTCCTCAATGGGCGTGGCGATGGATTGCTGCACCGTCTCGGCATCGGCGCCGACGAGCGTGGTTTGAATGCGGATTTCCGGCGGAACGATGCTGGGAAATTTCGCGATGGGCAGGCCCAGCATCGAAACAAGGCCCACCAGGACCATCAGAATGGCGATGACCATGGCCACAATGGGCCGGTTGATGAAGAAACGGTACATTTACTTTCGGTGGGCCGTCGTCATGGCGCTTTCGCCTCCGGCGCGTAAGGCTGGGGAGCGACAGCAGTTCCTTCCCGGGCTTTTTGGGTCCCCTCAACGATGACCTGGTCGCCTGCCTCAAGACCCTTGTTAATCAGCCAGTCGTTGCCAATCTGATCGCCTACTTGGACTGTCATGATGTGGGCCTTGTTTTGAGCGTCCGCCACCGCTACTTGATAAGAGCCTTGCAATTCCGTGACGGCCCGCTGCGGCACTAATATCGCGCCGTGGCGTGTCTCGGTCTTCGCCCGCACTTGGGCATATTGGCCGGGGCGCAGGATGGAGTCCGGGTTCGGAAACAGGGCCGCCACTTGGAGTGTGCCCGTATTGATATCCACCTGCCGGCTGGTGAAGAACCATGTTCCCGGCAGCGGATAAGCCGAGCCGTCAGAAAGAATCAGTTGCAGTTGCATCTCCGACCGATACGCGCCCCGGTCCTCCGCATTTGTGAACTGGCGGCAGAAGGCCAGATAGGATTGCTCGCTGATGCTGAAATAGGCCCGAATGGGATCAATCGTGGACACCGTCGTCAGCACCCCGCTGTTCGGCCCGACCAAGTCCCCGATTTGCGCCTGCGCCGTTCCGGCGATGCCGTCAATGAGCGAGGTCACGTCGGTAAAATCAAGGTTCAACTGGTTTTGCGCGACGGTGGCTTTGGCCGCTTCGACGCTGGCTTTGGCGGCGAGGTTTGCTTGATTGGCGTCATCCAGTTCCTCCTGGCTGATGGCTTTTGTTTCTAACAGGGGGGTCAGGCGTTTGACATCCAGGTCCGTCTTGCCCAACTGCGCCTGGGCGACATCGAGTTGGGCCTGGGCCTGATTGAAGGCGGCCTTGAAAACCCGGTTGTCAATCTGGAAAAGCACGTCGCCTTTTTTGACAAAGCCGCCTTCCTTGTATTTTTGCGCCACCAGGTAGCCCGAAACCTGCGCCCGAATCTGCGCGTTGGTCGAGCCGTCCAGCGAGCCGATCCACTGCTGGTAAATGGGAACGTCCTGTGGCGTCACCGTCACCACTTGAACTTGCAGCGGCGCGGCAGGAGCTGGCGCGGCGGGCTTGTCGCAGCCGGCCACGCCGACTAGCAGCGCCGCCGCGACAAAAAGAACCCCGCGCCGGGGGTTTTCCCGTCCGCGCTGATTTGATGAACCGATGGGTCTCATACTCTTGGCTCGATAAACGAACGGGCAATAAACCATACCGGGGCGGGGATGTAAAGCGGGGAGTGAATTTGCAATGGAGCAGGCGCTTGCCGGCCTTGCGCCGGGGGGAAACCGGTGGCACACCCGTTACACCGTTACATTACCTATGAAAACGCCGCCCTTTGGACCCGTTACACTGCCGTTACACCCCGTTACACTTGCTTGCGCCGGGGGGAAACCGGCGGCACACCCGTTACACCGTTACATTACCTATGAAAACGCCGCCCTTTGGACCCGTTACACTGCCGTTACACCCCGTTACATGCCCTCCCCCTTCTCCCCACCCATCCCTCCTTTAACCTGCCGCTCACCTTCCCTCTCCCACCCCCAGCCGCCACAACGCGCTGATGGGCAGCGCCAGCAGATTCTCGCCAAAGGACAGCATCTCCTGCCCGGTGTAAAGCAGCGCGCCCCGGACAAATTGGCCCCCGGTTTCGACGGCGAGAGCCTTAAGCCCCTTGAAATCATCCGGCGTGATTGTGGAACTGGCCTTGACTTCAATCCCGACAACCCGGCCGCCCGCTTCCATGACCAAATCCACTTCGTGTTGCGCATGGGTTCGCCAATGAAACAACTGCGGCCGCTGTCGGCTCCAAGCCGCTTGCTTGCGCAATTCCTGCGCCACAAAATTCTCCAGCACCGGCCCAAAGCCGCCCGGCTCACGGATCACGCGCTCCAGCGTCAGATTCAACAAGTCGGCCGCCAGCCCGCTGTCTGAAAGGAACATCTTGGGCATCTTCACGAAGCGTTTGCCGAGGTTTCCCGACCAGGCTGGAAGCGTTTGGACCAGGAAAACAGTTTCCAGCAGACTCAGGTAACGCTTTAGCGTGGTTTGCGCCATGCCGGAACTTCGGGACAGATCGGTGGTGTTCAAAAGCCCTCCGGCGCGCGCCGCCAGGATCGAAAGCAACCGCGGCACGGCTGTCATGTCTTCAATCCTCGACAAATCGCGGACATCGCGCTGCAACAGGGTGGTCAGGTACGAGCCGAACCAGGCCTTCCGCCTTTCTTCCGTGGGACGGGCGACCACTTCGGGAAAACCTCCAAGGAGCGCGCGCCGCTGGGCTTCTTTGCGTTCGTCCCAACCCTGGATGGGTTTCAGATACGGCGGCGGGGCGGCGGCAAAAAGCGCGTCCACAAATCCCTCTTTCACTCCTTCCAACTCGCCTTGGGAAAATGGCCAGAGCGTCAGCACTTCCATCCGCCCCGCCAGCGAATCAGCCACCTTCGGCAGCAGCAAGACATTGGCCGAGCCGCTGAGCAGATAACGACCCGGCCTCCGGTCCCGATCCACAGACGCCTTTAGGGCAAGGAACAATTCGGGCGCGCGCTGGATTTCATCGAGTACGAGCGGTTCGGGATAGGAACTCAGAAACCCCGCCGGGTCGGTCATGGCCGCAGCCAGAACATTAGCATCATCCAGCGTCAAAAAGCGCCGGTTGTTCTTCTGAATGCCCGGCGATTGAATCAGTGTGCTTTTGCCGCTTTGCCGCGCGCCCACCAACAAGACAACCGGGCTGTCCGCCAATGCCGCCAAGATGGCTGATTCCAAATGACGATGTACCATGGATGCAATTCTACCATTCTAGTGGCTAAAAATCAACCATCCAATGGATGAATTTCAACCACAGCAGGTGTGCCGCAGCCATCAAACCGTGCTTTTGTCCGCTTCCATTCCGATCATTGCAAGTCCTGCCGCAAATCAAATCAAGCGGGCCAAACAAGAATATGCGCACAATCACGGTTTGACCACTCGGCGAATTAGTATTATGTAACCTCAGAGTGCCCAATGGAAAGTGAAGAAATCATAATTGCCGGGGCCGGAATCGGCGGACTGGCAGCCGCCTTGAGCCTGCACGACGCCGGGTTCGCCGTTCAGGTGTTCGAGTCGGTCCCCGAGATGAAGCCGCTGGGGGTGGGCATCAACGTGCTCCCCCACGCCGTGCGGGAACTGGATGAGTTGGGGCTGCTCGCCGCCCTGGAGCAGGCCGGCGTTGCGTGCCGCGAGCTGGCGTTTTTCACCAAACGGGGCGAGCGCATCTGGGGGGAACCGCGGGGCATCGCCGCCGGCTACCGTTGGCCGCAGATTTCCATTCATCGCGGAACTCTGCATCTCCTGCTTTTGGAGGCCGCGGTCCAGCGGCTCGGCAGCGGCAGGCTCCACCTCGGTTGCCAGCTTGCCGCGTTCGACTCCCAGCCCGGCCGCGGTGTCCGTGCGCGATTCCTTGACCGCGCGACCGGCCGGCAGAGCGTGACGGCGGACGGGCGCCTGCTGATCGCCTGCGACGGAATCCATTCGATGGCCCGGCGCATATTCTATCCCGACGAGGGGCCGCCGCGCTGGAATGGCTCTGTGATGTGGCGCGGGGTCGCGGAATTCGACCGGGTGCTGGACGGAAACACGATGATCATGGCCGGCCACTCCAGCATAAAGTTCGTCTGCTACCCAATTAGCCATCTGGCTGGCCGGCCGGGAGCGCAGCAAATCAACTTTGTGGCCGAGTTGCGCTTCGAGACGACCTCGCTCAAGGATCGCGAGGACTGGAATCGTCCCGGGCGGCTGGAGGATTTTTTGCCGGCCTTCGAGCACTTTCGATTCGACTGGCTGGACGCGCCGGCGCTGATACGCGCGGCGCCCGTGGTGTGGGTCTATCCGATGGTTGACCGCGATCCCCTGCCCCGCTGGTCTCACGGTCCGGTAACGCTGCTGGGGGACGCCGCCCACCCCATGTATCCGATCGGCTCCAACGGCGCTTCACAGGCGATTCTCGACGCCCGCGTGCTGACCGGTTGCCTGCGCTACTACCATGACGATCTGGAGCGCGGTTTGGAGCGTTACGACCAGTTGCGCCGCCCGGCAACAGCCAAGATTGTGCTATCGAACCGCAAAGAGGGGCCGGAGGCTGCCCTGCAATTGGTCGAAGACCGCGCCCCCAACGGCTTTGCAAAGCTCGAGGATGTGGTGACGCCCGCCGAGTTGGAGGCAATATCCGATAATTACAAACGTTTGGCCGGATTTGCGGTGAGTGAACTCAACACCCGCAGTTCGCTGGCGGAGCCGACGCCGTAAGAAACCGTTCGAGGCCCGGTGGTTCAACAATAAGCCAAGAGCGATTGCGCGATCGGATTGACCCGGTTATATTAGACAAGATGAAATCAAAACTCAGCTTTCCATCTGACCTTCCCATTTGGGCGGACCCGGAACGGATGAGCGGGGCGCCCTGCTTCAAGGGCACTCGCGTTCCAGTGGACAGCCTGTTCACCAACTTGGAAAGCGGGTTGAGCCTTGATGCCTACGTGGAAAGTTTCCCGGAAGTCACCCGGGAGCAAGCGGTGGCCGTTCTGGTTTACGCCAGTAAGTCGGTTCTCGAACCCGCCTCATCAAGGGGTCAGGCCATAGATAGGTTCATTTAATCCTTTACATTCGGCCTGGGATATGAAAAAAGCAAACTATGAGAAAAACAGGAGGTTCAAAGAAAGGCCGGAGATGTTGGATAACAACGGCACCAATCTATGGCCTGACCCCTGCTCCCGTCATGCTCACCAGCGGCCATGACGAAGTCGTCCTCATCACCCGCGAAGGCCAGAGCA
>Ga0182030_10006859_pt1 | contig 23897 bp, 20 predicted proteins | sample 812S3MmetaG_FD_121299 | JGI IMG/M metagenome (GOLD analysis project Ga0182030, IMG submission 121299) | Permafrost microbial communities from Stordalen Mire, Sweden - 812S3M metaG (Illumina Assembly) | ecosystem: Environmental > Terrestrial > Soil > Wetlands > Permafrost | place: Sweden...
AGGAAGCCGTTCAAACTTTGGAGCAGGCCGTCCGCTTTTCGCCGGATGATGCCGAGTCACATTATCAACTTGGGCTGGCTTACCATGAGGTTGGCAATTTGACGAACGCCGCCGCACAACTCACCGCCACGGTGAAACTCGACCCGCGCCACGTCGCCGCTTGGTATAATTTGGGGCTGGCGCAAAACGCGCTGGGCCAAACGGACGCCGCCATTGCCTCGTTGTTGCAGGCGGAGTCGCTGGCACCGGCTGACGCGCGCATTCCCTACGCCCGGGCGACCATTCTCGCGCGATTGGGGCGGAGCCGCGAAGCGATTGGGGCGGCAAAACGCTCGTTGGAAATTGACCCCTCATCTGCCGACGCGCGGCGTTTGCTGCAGGCCATAACTAAATGATTTTCAAAGCAACAATAACGCGGTGCAGTTGACAAAACCATTGCCCAGCGACTCATTTTTCAGTCTTCTGTCTGCGGGCAGAATTGCCGGCCACCTTTTTGGGGCGCGTCAAAACCGCCTTGCCGGAAAAGAAGACGATTCACCGTCATCTGAAAGCCGATTCATTTTATGCCAACGACCGCGACCAGACTTTCGAGTTTTTCTGAATCGGTGATCCGGGCCATGACCCGGCTTGCCAACCGGCACGGCGCGGTCAATCTCGCGCAGGGCTTTCCTGATTTCGATCCGCCGGAGGAATTGCTCGCCGCGCTCGAACGCGCCACGCGCGGGCCGCACCATCAATACGCGGTGACCTGGGGTGCACCGCGTTTTCGCCAGGCGCTCGCGCGGAAAATCTCCCGGTTCACCGGCCTGGCCGTTGATCCCGACCAGCATCTCGTCGTTACCTGCGGCAGCACCGAGGCGATGATGGTCGCCATGATGACCGCGTGCAATCCCGGCGACAAAGTCATCGTCTTCTCGCCGTTCTACGAAAATTACGCCGCCGATGCGATCTTGTCCGGCGCGGAACCGATTTACGTTCCGCTGCACGCGCCGGATTTTCATTTTGATTCAGATGAACTGGCCCGTGCGTTCGCGCAAAAACCAAAAGCCATCATTGTCTGCAATCCGTCCAATCCCACCGGCAAGGTATTCACGCGAGCCGAACTTTTGGAAATCCTGAAGCTTGCGGAGCAGCACGACGCCTTTGTCATCACCGACGAACCATACGAACACATCGTCTATGCGCCGCACGAACACGTTTATTGCGCCGCGCTGCCCGGCGCGTTTGCGCGCGTCATCACCTGCAACTCGCTTTCCAAAACCTATTCCATCACCGGTTGGCGGCTCGGCTATGTTCACGCCGCGCCGGAAATCATCGCGCAGGCGCGCAAGGTGCATGATTTTCTGACCGTCGGTGCCGCCGCGCCGTTGCAGGAAGCCGCCGTCGATGGATTGGAATTGCCCGACAGCTATTACGCCGGGCTGCGCGCACTCTATGCAAAAAAACGCGATGTGTTCCTCGGCTACCTGCGCGGCACCGGTTTGCCGTTCACAGAGCCGCAAGGCGCGTATTATGTGCTACTCGACATTTCTTCACTCGGCTTCGCGCGCGACACTGAAGCGGCGGAATGGTTTGTCCGCGAAGTCGGCGTGGCTGGCGTGCCCGGCTCTAGCTTCTTCCGCGAACCGGAAAATCGTTTCATCCGTTTTCACTTCGCAAAAAAAGAGGCGACGCTGCACGCCGCCGGCGAACGGCTCCTGAAATTGGCGGATTCATCATGGCTGTCGCGGAAAAAAGTTGCGGCAGCGTGAAGGGGGCCGAATGAACTACGCAACGTGGATTCGCCGCCATGGTTTTATCCTGGGCCTGATTCTGGCCGTGGTGCTGGCATTTCTTTTTCCAACGCCCGGCTCGCGCCACGGTTTTCTGCATCCTGAATTGATCAACAATGTCGGGATTGCGTTGATCTTGTTTTTGCAGGGCCTGTCGCTGGCATTTGAAAAACTCAAGCGCGGCGCGGGCAACTGGCGGCTGCACGTCATCATTCAAAGCTTCACGTTCATCGTCTTCCCGGTTGTTGGAATGGTTTTGTTTTTCACCGTGCCGTTGATTTGGGGAACTGAACCGTCGGGCATCCGTCAGGGATTGCTGTATTTGTGTGTCCTGCCTTCCACGATTTCCACGTCGGTGGTGTTGACCGCCGTGGCCCAGGGCAATGTTGCTGGGGCCTTGTTCAACGCGGCGTTGTCGAACCTCATCGGCGTGGTGCTGACACCATTGCTGGTGCATGAATTGATGAAGACCACGGGCCAGTCCGCGCCGCTGGGACCGTTGATGGTAAAAATCATGCTGCTCACGCTGCTGCCTTTTTTCATCGGCATGTGCCTGCGGAGGTTTGTCAGAAAATGGGTGGAGCATCACAAGGCCTGGATTGCCCGCATCAGCAATACCGTCATCGTTTTCATCGTTTACAGCGCGTTTTGTGATTCGTTTGCGGAAAAAATCTGGCAGCAGCACGGCGCGGCGACAACGGCCAAATTATTTTTGTGCGTCGCCTTGCTGTTCACTGGCATGTCGCTGTTGATTTATTGGACGTGCCGGGTGCTGCGATTGAACCGGGAGGACCGGATCACGGCGTATTTCTGTTCCGTCAAAAAGACGCTGGCCATGGGCGTGCCGCTGGCCGTGTTGATTTTCGGTTCGCGCAGCGACATTCCGCTGATTTTGCTGCCGCTGATGTTTTATCATCCACTGCAAATCTTCATCAACGGTTTGCTGGCCAATCAATGGCGAAATGATGTTGGCGTAGCGACCTAAAGCTTAAACCTTCAATCCACCAGAGCTATGATTATCGGCGTTCCAAAAGAGATCAAAAAACAGGAATATCGCGTCGCCCTGCTGCCTTCGGCGGCCTATCAACTGATCAAGCACGGCCACAAAGTCGTGGTCGAACGTGGCGCTGGAATTGGTTCCGGGTTTGCCGACGAGGAATATGTCCGTGCCGGGGCAACCCTGGTGGATGATCACGCCGCCGCATTTGAATCGGCGGAATTGATTGTCAAAGTTAAGGAACCGCAGCCGGCGGAAGTTTCCCTGCTTCGTCCCGGCCAGATGCTCTTCACTTATCTGCATCTTGCCGCAGACAAAAACCTCACCGAGGCGCTGGCAAAAACCGGCGTGACGGGCATCGCCTACGAAACCGTCGAAGTGAACCGGCGGCTGCCGTTGCTGGAGCCGATGAGCGAAATCGCCGGACGCATGAGCGTGTTGGTCGGCGGCTATTTTCTGGCCAAACACTACGGCGGCAGCGGCACGCTGCTTGGCGGCGTGCCCGGCGTGCTGGCGGGCAAAGTCGTGGTGCTCGGCGGCGGCTCGGCCGGCATCAACGCCGCGCGCATGGCCACCGGCCTCGGCGCGGACGTGACGATTCTGGAAGTGGACATTGAGCGGATGCGTTATCTCGACATCACGTTGAACACGGCGCACACGCTTTATTCCGACGAATCTCATCTGCTGCAAATGCTGCCGCAAACGGATTTGCTGATCGGCGCGGTGCTGGTGCCGGGGGCCAAAGCGCCAAAGTTGATCCGCCGCGAGATGCTCAAACTCATGCGCCCGGGCAGCGTGCTGGTGGACATCGCCATTGATCAGGGCGGTTGCGCGGACACGTCCCGCCCCACCACGCATGAAAATCCGGTTTTTGTCGAGGAAGGCGTGACGCACTATTGCGTGGCCAACATGCCGGGCGCCTACGCCCGCACCGCCACCCAGGCGCTGACCAACGCCACGAACCGTTACGTTGAACTGCTGGCGGATTACGGTCTCGCCGAAGCCTGTCAACGGCAACCGGCACTGTTCGGCGGCATCAACGTGATGGGCGGCAAAATCACGAATCCGGTGGTCGCCGCCGCACACGGGCTGCCATGCATGTCCCCGAAATTTTGATGACACCGGCCCCGTCATCACGGTAAATCCTGTCAGTTTTTCAGAACGGCCGGATCTGTAATTTGAGCCTGAATTCCGCAGATGGAATGGCCGCGCAAAGGCGCAAAAGACACAAAAGCAAAGTTTTTGGCCGGGGCCGAAGCGGGATTTCATTTCACCCATTGGGTGAAGGCCATGCCAGCCATCAAAGCGTGCCAACCATCACTCTTTATGCGAGTCTCAATAGGAACAGATATGACCCGATGAAACAATTAACCCCGAGCTACTGGCAAATAATTATTGTCGCCAGAGAAAATAATTATTGTCGTTGACCAGTGAATGGACATTGGCATTGACAGGGCTGTCAGCGCATTTAATCGCCAAGCCACAAGGCTCGTAGGGCCGGCATATTTGTAGCTTTCCAATTCAAAAATGATCCAAGCTCCGTAAAAGCGACATTGCCGAGACAACCGGCGGAATATGCCGCCTGCCGGGGCTGGGGAATATATTTTGGTTTGGGTTCTACAAAGATTTCGCTGCTAACGGCGTTGACGAAGGCTGACTTCCTTCACCCAAAGTGTGCTGGCGGATACGGCGAACACGAATGGCACTTATGCCAATCTGTCGGGACAAGGCGTTCCGCCACTCCTGCCCTCGGCCAGCAGCAATGAATTCGCCGTCCGCTTCAGCCCGGCCACCACGAACTGGATCCTCATTCCGAATGGCGGCGACGTGAATGATTTTCGCGGCCCGTGGCCGAAGAAGAGTTCGAGCTGTGGTTCAATGCCAACATTTTCCCGATCGGCTACCAGCCCGGTGACACGTCGGTTCTCGGCCAGACCCATGCCACCACCGCTTTGTGGGAGGAAGGTGGCAACCTCCGCGGCCTCAATCTCTATCTCTGGAATCCCGTCACCAATTCCGTCGCCACCACCACCGGTCCGCAGACCGCGTTGTTGACCTTCCATGCGTTCATCTCCACTGCGGACGGTCCGGGCGCGCCGTTCGGCCTGCTGACTTATCCGGCAGCGTATATCACTTACCCGGTCACGACCAATGTCACCTATCACGTCGTCGCCGTTTTTGATGGTGACCCCAACGGAAGGAATGGCGGCTTGCGACTCTATGTCAACAGCGCTTTGGTTGCACAACTTACAAACGGCATCGGCCAGCTTTACAATCACAACAGCGACGTCGAGATCGGACGTGGTTTTGCCCGCACGCATCTCAACGCCTACAGCACCTTGAGCACCTTCGATGGCACGATTGACGAAGTCTCCACGTTCAACTCCGTGCTCTCGACCAACCGAATTCTTTCCCACTATCGCGCCGGCCTCGGATTGAGCACGACGCCGACGATTGATCCAACGCTGGTTTCCAGCGTTGACGCGCGCGGCAATCCCTACCAGCTCAACGTCACCTTCAATCAGCCCGTCTCCGCTGCAACTGCAACGAATCTCGCGAACTATGTGCTGAAGACCAGCGGCAACGCTGTGCTGCCCATCACGTCTGCCCAACTCGGTAGCGACCTCAAGACGGTCAGCTTGAACGGCGCGTTCAACTTCGCGCTCGCGGCCAGCTACAACCTCACGGTGGCCGGCGTCGCGGACATTCTGGCCGCCACGAACCAGGTGGCCGCGACCAATCTGGTGTTCACGTTCACGTCCGCCGGGCCGGTGGCCATTGCGGGCGGCAGTGATCTCGGCAACAAATACATCACCGAAAATCAGACGGTGCAGTGGTCTGTCATCGCCACGGGTCAGACGCCCTACGGCTATCAATGGCGTTCCAACGGCGTCGCGCTCGCCGGGCAAACCAACTCCACGTTGACCTTTGCCGCAAAGCTGAACTCCGCCGCCAACTACACCGTCGTGGTGAACAACAAATTCAGTTCCGTCACCAGCAGCCCGCCCGCAGTGCTGACGGTGTCGCCGGATCTTCTCCCGCCGCAACTCACCGGTGTGAGGGCGCTCGCCGGCACGATCAACGAAATCCGCCTCACGTTCAACAAGCCGGTGGATCCGGTCACGGCCACGAACCTGGCCACTTACAGCGTTCCCACTGCCGGCACCACCGGCCTCGGATTGCTGGGCGCGTCGCTGTCCGCCGATGGCTTGCAGGTGACGCTGAAGACCACGCCGCAGGTCCACGGGCAAACCAATCAGCTTGCGATCACCAACCTGCGTGACCGCGCCAGCACGCCGAACACGCTCAGCCTCACGGTCGCATTCGCTTCGGGCGTCAGCTATCGCGATGAAATCCTCGCGGAAGGTGTGGTTCGTTACTGGACGTTTGATGAAACGAGCGGCACGGCGTTCAACACGCTGGTGTCGAAGTTCGACACCGACCCGGCCAGTGTCGTGGGCACGATCCTGGGTTCGCCCTCGCTCGGAGTGCCCAGCTTGCTGCCGAACTCGGGCGGCGGCACCGCCATCTCGTTCAGCAAGGCGAACACCAACCAAGGCATCAACTTTCCGAACGCCAAAGACCTCAACGCCATCCTCGGCCCGTGGGCGAAAGTGACGCACAGCTTCTCGTTCCGCGCGAACACGCTGCCGCGCGCGTTTGGCACGACGAATTCCGAAGCTCCCGCGATCTATGGCCATGACTCGCTGGTGATCTATTTGCAGGGCACGCAGGACACCAATAATCCTACGCAGGCGCAACTGATCTTCAAGGCGCAGAATACCACCAGCGATGGCCCGGGTTCGCCGTGGGGCGGAAACACGACGGCGACCGCCAAATACATCTCGTATCCCATCGTGGCTGGCCAGACCTACAACGTCGTGGCGGTGCTGGACGGCAACGCGAGCTTCACCGGCCAGTTGCGTCTCTATGTGAACGGCGCCTTGGTCGGCACGGCGACGGGCATCGGTCAAATCTACAAGCACCCGAACTACCCGCCCGCCTTTGCGCACGCTTACTTCCATAATGTTTTGGGAACGAACTACACCATTAATCCTGACGACCTCGTCACCTATGCCGCCGGTTCGATCTTCTGGGCGGATGTGTTCGACGGCGTGATTGACGAGTTCTCGGTCATCAACAGCGCGCTGTCTTCGACGCGGATCGCGCAGTTGAACACCTTTGCGCAGACCAGTCCGGCGCAAACCGGTTTCAGCATCGTGCCGACCGGGACCGCGACCGTGCCGATGCTCGGCATTGCGCCGGGCGGGTTGAATGCAATTACGCTCCTATGGCCGGACAGCGGCAGCACCGGCTACTACCTTGAATACTCGACGAACCTCGCGAGCGGCCTCTGGTTTTCTAATCCAGCCCCGCCCTCATTGGTCGGTGGCACGAACACCTTCACCCAAACCATCAGCAACGGAGTGCGCTTCTTCCGCTTGCACAAACCTTGAACTGAATGACGCGCCATTCCTAAAACCTGGATGCGAAACAAATCATTGCTTAAATCGTGGAAATCAAATCAAGCATGAAAACATTTGTGTGGCCGTGGAGCGGATGGGTGGGTTTGCCGCTCTCGGGTGCGGTCAGGTAACAGTCAGGCAGGCAGGGCGGATTGGCATTCCAGTGGCAATCCGTCCTGCCTCAAATTTTTGCAAGCAGCTTTTTTAACAGTCAAACTAAACAAACAACTAAACAGACAAAAAATGAAAAAACGATCCATCACCAAACAACTAACCCTGGCCGCGCTCACCGTGCTGGCCACTCTTTCACTGCACGCGGCGGATATTTCCGGCACCTGGACCTGGAGCACTCCCGGTCGTAACGGCGGCCCGGATCGCACGTCAAAGCTGACGCTTGCCGAGGATCACGGCAAACTGGCCGGCACGGTTTCCGCCCCGGGGCGGGACGGCACGGCGGTGGATTCACCGATTTCCAATGGCAACGTTGACGGTGACAAAATTTCCTTTGACGTGGTGCGCGAATTCGACGGAAACAAATTCACCAGCAGCTATTCCGGCGAGGTCGGCGCTGACAAAATCACCGGCAAGATCAGCTTTAACCGCAACGGCAACGTCCAAACGCGTGACTGGGAGGCGAAGCGCGTTGCTGCGACACCATAATTGAAACCCGGCATCGCCAGGAAAGCAGGTTGATTTGCGGCGCTTGCTGATGCCATTGATTTTCCCCTCTGCGCGGCAACCAGCCGTGCGGAGGGGAGGCGCTAACCGTAACCCCCGACAAAATTATTCAAGAATGAAAAGATTGCTATACTTACTCCCGTGCGTGGCCGTTCAAACTGCGGGCCTTGTTCCCGTGATGGCGAGGGACTCTGCCGCGTCGAAACCCAACATTGTCTTTATTCTGACGGACAATCTGGGATACGGTGAACTGGGCAGTTACGGTGGCGGCATTCTCCGGGGCGCAGCAACTCCCCGGCTTGATCAGTTGGCTGCTCAAGGGATGCGATTTCTTAACTTCAACAACGAACCCATGTGCACGCCCAGCCGGTCATCCATGTTGACGGGTCGCTTTGCCGTTCGCACCGGAACCTATCGCCTCGCAGGCCGGGGGGTTGGATTGTCTCAATGGGAAAGAACCACGGCGGAACTGCTTTCCGACCTTGGTTATGCCACCGCGCTGTTTGGTAAGTGGCATTTGGGAAATACTCCCGGCCAGCTTCCCATTGATCAGGGGTTCGACGAGTATTACGGCATTCCGAATACCAGTGACGAGGCTTTTCCCAGACGGTTCCCTAACAGTCAGCGCACTAATAATCCTGCCAATGGTTTCCACAAGGTGGTCTTGGAGGGAAAGAAGGGGGGCAAAGTGGAAGTGGTTAAAGAATATGACCTGGAAGCCAGACGCCAGATTGATTTGGAGCTTACCGACAAGACCATTGATTTCATCACCCGCAACGCAAAAGCCCATAAGCCTTTTTACGCTTATGTGGCGCTGACCCAGGTTCATTTTCCAACGCTGCCCTCCAGGAAATTTGAAGGCACCACTGGAAATGGCGACTGGGCGGATGTCCTCGCGGAAATGGATTCCAACGTGGGGCAAATTCTGGATGCGCTGCAAAAACTGAAGATTGAAAAGAACACGATTTTTATCTTCACTTCCGATAATGGAGCGGAAGACCAATATCCCTGGCGCGGCTGGTCCGGCCCGTGGTCCGGCTCCTATTTTACTGCCATGGAGGGAGGCTTTCGCTGCCCGTTTATCATTCGCTGGCCGGGCCATGTGCCGGAAAACAAGGTGAGCAACGAGCTGGTTCACGGCGTGGATCTGTTCACCACCATCGCGAAATTAACCGGCGCCCAAATCCCGACGGACCGGATTATTGATGGCCTTGACCAGTCCGACTTATTTCTGGGCAAGACGGAGACTTCGAGCCGGGAGTTCATACCGCTTTACGTTGGGAATAGGCTCTTCGCGGCAAAATATAAAAATTGGAAAGTTCATTACTATTGGCAGGAATACGCGCGGGACGAAGCTACAAAACTGACCAATCCAATTGTTTTCAATTTATACAAAAATCCACAGGAACATCGGGAGCTTACGGAAACCGCCTGGGGCAGATTCTATCCCCTCGCTGATTATACAGAAAAAGAAGAGAAAGAAGAGGCGGCGGCGCTCGCGCAGGTTAATAAACTGGTCGCCGAACACTTGAAGACCTTTGAAACGAATCCACCCGCTCCGATTTCAACACCGGAGACCAATGCGCCCCCAACCCAGAAGACAAATGCAGTGCCGTCTTCGCGGTGATATCCGGCGTGCAATCCAATTTCCGGGATGCTCACCCTTTGTCCGCTGCTGCGTCACCAAATCGCCGTTGTGCATCCGTTAGGCATCGCACGCTGCGGGCCATATCATGGACTGTGACGCGATATTTGAACGGGCGCATTGACCCGCTTACGCGCGGCGGCCTTGTGCGCCCTTCATGCTGGTGCCGGGCATCCATTCCGGCACCGTCTCCATCGTCAGGCTCAAACTTTCTTCGTCCTTGCGTTTCGGATTGTCCTTGAACCCCATCATGCGCGCCATCGCCGGGTCCACCTTGGCCATCTCCCGCCACTGGCCAAAGCTGCGCGTCAGTTCCAATGGCCCCTTGCGCTTGGCCAGTTCCGCCTCGATCGCCAGTTCCAGTCCAAAATCCTGGCGCGCCTGCTGGCACCATTGAATGAACGAGTCCACCACCCCCGGCAGGCGCGCTGGCCCGGACTCGGCGTTGCCCGTCGCCGCTGCCATGAAGAGCAGCTCCAGCGTGTCCGCACACGGTCGCCACTGCCGGCGCACGCTTTCCTCCGCTGATTGCCCCCAGAATCGTTTCCGGTAATGCTTGAATTCCTCCACCGTATAACGCTTCGCCGGAACCCCATGCTTTGCCATCAGCTCCCCGCCGGGCCCCAGCAGTGAATGTTCATCCACCCCCGTCACGAGCGCGATGCGTCGCGCCAGCGGCGGCGAAAGCGGATTCCGTCCCGTCTCCCAGCTCGCGATCGTGTCCTTGGACGCTCCGATCAACGTGGCAAATTGGCCCTGCGTCAGCCCCAGGATCCGCCGCAGTTCCCGGATGGTTTTGTTCGTTTGGGTGCTCATGATTGTATTGTAGAAAACAAATACATCTTTTTCCTTGCGTCCACAACTGAAATGTGTGAAATTGTATTTATGAATGTTGATACAACTAACGCCGTCCCGTCTGTTCCCCCTTCATTGCCGGTTGGAGGTTCGCTGTTGGAGGTTGAATGTTCTGATCCACCGCCCCCCGCCGCGCCGCCCGCGTTTCCCCACCAGCCCGGCGAGACCCCGCGCGCCTTCGGGGCATTCCTCGCCTTCTTCCAGTTGGGCCCGTCTCGCTCGCTTCCGGCCCTCGCGGAGGTCCTCGGCGAAAATCCGGCCACCGTGAAAAATTGGTCCAGCAAATATCGCTGGAGCGACCGCCTGCTCGCCTATCAGTCCGGCCTGCTACAGACCCAGGTTGCCGCCCAGGCCGCCCTCGTGCAGTCGTCCGCCGCCGATTGGGCCCGCCGCAGCTCCGAGTTTCGGGAACACGAATGGGCTGCCGGCCAGAAACTCCTCGGGGCCGTCCTCTGCTTCCTCGAGAACTTCGGCGACCGCGAAGTCGAAAAGATGTCGCTGGCGCAGGTGTCGCGCGCCCTGCAGATCTCCACCCGAATTTCCCGGTCGGCCCTCTCCGGGGAACTGCTCCTGGAGGAGTCGGCGCCTTCCGCGCTGGAAGCCGCCCTCGCCGTCGCCTTGCAAAAGGCTTATGGCCAGCCCGCCGCCCCCGTGGGGCCGTCCAGTGGGTAGGGTCCGCCGCGCTGCGGCGACCCCGCCCGCAGGGCGGAACGCGCGATCCCAAAAGCCGCATGGCTCACGGTTGATAAGCAGAAAACAGAACCTAAAAATTTATGAACACCCCATCCCAAGTGTTGCTGGAATCCGAAAAATACATGGCCGCTGGCCGTGCCGCCGGTTGCCCCTTCGATCAAATGCTCAACTACGTCCACGCCGGCCTCGTGCACCAGCCGCAGCAACTGGCCGCCTGCGCCGCCGCCCGCCTCTGCGACCAGCCCGCTGGCCCCACGGCCATTGGCTTCGGCGGGGCGCGCGGCGGCGGCAAAAGCCACTGGTTGTTCGCCCAGTTGGGCGCGGACGATTGCCAGCGTCTGCCGGGTTTGAAGTGCCTGCTGCTTCGCAAGGTCGGCAAGTCCAACTTGGAACAGTTGACGGACTTCCGCCACCGCCTCTTCGCCCGCCTGCCCCACAAATTCACCGCCGCCCGCGGCCTCCTCACCTTTGCCAACGGCTCCCGCATCATCGCCGGCCATTTCCAGTGCGAGCAGGATATTGATGCCTACCTGGGACTCGAATACGATGTGATCGGCATTGAGGAAGCCACCACGCTTTCCGCCCGGAAGTATAACGACATCGTCACCTGCTGCCGCTCCTCCAAACCCGGCTGGCGTCCGCGCGTTTACGCCACCACCAACCCCGGCGGCGTGGGTCATGTTTGGTTCCGCAACCGTTTCGTCCAGCCGTTTCAGCTGCAGCTCGAACGCGACACCCGGTTCATCCCCGCCACGATCAAGGATAACTCCTTCACCAACCCCGAATACCGAGCCACGCTGGAAAACCTCACCGGCTGGCAGAAACGCGCCTGGCTCGACGGCGATTGGGACATCGCCGCCGGTCAGTTCTTCACCACCTTCCGGCGCGAGTTCCACGTGGTGGATGACTTCCCGGATGGCCGCGCCGTCGAGTGGGTGGCCGGCTTCGACTACGGTTTCAATCATTATACCGTGGCCCTGCTTGGCGCTTACGATGCCGACGGCAACCTCTTCATCGTGGATGAACATGCCGCCCGTGGCTGGGTGCCCGAACGTCATGCTGAAGCCATCAAGGCCATGTGCCAGCGGCATGGGGTCACGCTCAACCCCCGGCACCGCTACTCTCCGCCCTTGAGCCGTTTTGTCGCCGGTCAGGACCTCTTCAACCGCCAGAGCAATGGCCTCTCCATCGCCAAGCAATATGCCGATCTGGGCATCTGCCTTCGCGCCGCCCATCCCGACCGCGTGAACGGCTGGGCAGCCATTATCCGTGGCCTTGGCGACCCGGCGGCCGGGGTCAAACCCACGCTGTTTATCCACCGCCGTTGCACCCGCCTCCTCGAGACGCTTCCCAGTCTTCAGCACGATCCCAACCGTCCCGAGGATGTCCTCAAGGTGGATACGGACGAGGATGGCATTGGTGGCGACGATGCCGCCGATGCGCTCCGTTATCTGGTCGCCAACCGCGCTCTGCGGATCACCATGGCCAAACTCAGGGGGTTTTGATGGCATCTAATCTTCAACTTTCTGCGTTGGATCTTTTCCCCCGCCCCCGCCGGCCGGAAGCGTGGGCCGTGGTGGGATGGTTTCAACCGAATCTATGCAATCCACATCAGTGTTTTGGGTGGGGCGAGCGTCCCCGCGAGCCGTCTAAAATTCACTTTCCGTCATCGCCGGTAATCTTTGGTAATCTCCGGTCATCTCTCACCTTGAACCCTCCTTTGGTGGAGCGCGGGTCTGTGACCCGCAGCCCTTCCGCTATTCCGGTGCCGCTGCCGGTTTTGTGCAAAATGGCGAAATTTATTTTCAGCCGCCGTGCGCCCGCCCGGTCCTTTCCTGCAGGTATTGGCGTAATCCGCGACCCGGCCGGTGGTGTTTTTGGCGGCGGTGGGGCGCTGATCCAAATTGCCAGCGGTGGCTCTGTCGGAACGCAATTTGCCATTGCCTTCAATCTTCGCCACCGGCGCTGCGCCCGGTCGGGCTGCGGCCTGAATCGCAAGAGACGACGCGAAGAGTCGCTTATCCCCACAGGGATTTTCCCGCCGCTGCCGCCGTTCCTGAAACTCTCAAAAGGGTTGATTTTATTGGGTAAAGGTGTTGACAAGGGCCGGCCTCAGCCATTAGCCTTTGCCTTCACAGCAGGCGTCAACGCTTGCTTAAAACCAGCAGTCCATCAGGTGCTGACCAGTCCACTGGAAGCTCCCATGAAAACGAAGTTGTATTCATGTCGAGTCGTGTCCAGATGCCGGCAGCGAGGTGAAAAATTCTTTTTCCCTTCTTTGTCCATTTCACGTCCGTGGTTTCCACTTCGTTTCGCCGCGCGTGAAGCGCGTTGATCCGTATTTAACCGCAACCAAAACATTATGAGCAAAGAAACTGAAATCAACCTAAGTCTGAGCGCCGCCGCCGCGCGCAACCTCGCCACCGCCACCGTCACCGTCCCGCAGATGACGGAAATCACCCCACGCTGGCTGAACAAACTGCTGCCGTGGGTGGATGTGGATGGCGGTGTCTATCGCGTCAACCGCGTCGCCAAGGCCGCGAAGGGCAAGCCCGCGAATGAATTTGGCGAAGTCAAAGTGGACCTGCTCACCGTGGACCGGGGCGAGCCGAAATTGCCGACGACCTTCGTGGATTACGACGAAGACCCGCGCGAATATCATTTGAGCACCATTCAGACGGTGCTCCGCACGCACACGCGCGTGACTGATCTTTACAGCAATAAAATTGACCAACTCCGCGAGCAGATTCGTCTGACTGTCGAGGCTGTGAAGGAACGGGAGGAATGGGAACTCATCAATCATCCCGAATTCGGTCTGCTCAAGGAAGTGGATGCAACGCAAACCCTCAAGACCCGCAAAGGCGCGCCGACACCGGATGACCTCGACGAACTGCTCGGCCTCGTCTGGAAGAAACCCGCATTTTTCCTCGCGCATCCCAAGGCCATCGTCGCGTTTGGTCGCGAAGCCACGCGTCGCGGTGTGCCGCCGCCGACGGTGCATCTGTTCGGAACGCCATTTATTACCTGGCGCGGCGTGCCGCTGATTCCCAGCAACAAGCTGGATGTTAAAAATAATTCCACGAGCATTTTGCTTCTGCGCGTCGGCGAAGCCGAGCAGGGCGTGGTTGGCCTGCAAAAAACCGGCGTCACCGGCGAAGTGGAACCCGGCCTGTCCGTGCGCTACATGGGCACGAACGAAAACTCCATCGCGTCGCACTTGGTCACGCGCTATTTCTCCGCCAGCGTGCTGACCACCGATGCCATCGCGCGTTTGGACAATGTCGTGGTGAACAATTACTATGACTACAGCGCCAAATAGCGCGGCTTTGCCGGTGGCAGAAGCGCCGGCAAGCGAAGTGGCGCACAGCGACTTGGTCGCCAAGCTTGTGGCTGAGGCGTTTTCGGGCTTGAGCCGCAATTCGCGGCCAACGGCGACGCCAGCCTTGCCGGCGGAAATTCCGGGCATTGCCAAACTACCCGAACTCTCCGCAAACGACGCAAGTTCCGCCGTGCCGCCGGTGCATCCCAGCGCGCAGCCGGCCGCGCCAAAATTATCCGAGCCGGTGGCCGAGCCGGTGGCCGAGCCGGAAAAGACGCCGTCAGGTGGCCACGCGCCGGAATCCGGCGAGAGCTACGCGTTCGGCGAACCGCGCTGTAATGGTGACTATCGTTCGCAGGGCCGGAAAGCGGATGCAAAAACGGCGAATAACAATTCGTTGCTCGGTCTGCCCGGAGCGGAATCGGTTGCCGCGCCGGAGTATTATTTTTTGCGCGGCGGCAATGTTTCCGGAAAATCGCCGGCGGCCTGTCAGTCGTATCCGAAGAACGCCACGCCGATTCCAAAGTTCGACATCGAGGGCGTGCGCCGCGATTTTCCCGCGCTGCACCAGTTCGTCAACGGTAAGCCGCTCATCTGGCTCGACAACGCCGCCACCACGCACAAGCCGCAGGTGGTAATTGACGCGACCTCGCAATTTTACAGCCGCGACAACTCCAACATCCATCGCGCCGCGCACGCGCTGGCCGAGCGCTCGACCGAATTGTTCGAGGCCGGCCGCGAGAAGGTTCGCAAATTTCTCGGCGCGACGGACGCCAAGGAAATAATTTTCGTTCGCGGCACCACCGAGGCCATCAACCTCGTCGCGCAAAGTTACGGGCGCAAAAACATCGGTGCCGGCGACGAAATCATCGTCACCGAATTGGAGCATCACGCGAACATCGTGCCGTGGCAGTTGCTCGCACAGCAGGTCGGCGCGACGGTCCGCGTTATTCCCATCAACGACCGGGGCGAACTGATTTTGGAAGAATATGTGAAGCTGCTCGGCGACAAGACGAAATTTGTCTCCGTCGCGCATGTTTCCAATTCGCTCGGCACGATCAATCCGGTGGAGCAGATCATCGCGCTGGCGCACGCGCGCGGCGTGCCGGTGCTGGTGGACGGCGCGCAATCCACGCCGCATTTGCCGGTGAATGTCAGCGCGCTCGACGCGGACTTTTACGTTTTCTCCGGCCACAAGATTTTTGCCCCGACCGGCATCGGCGCGCTTTACGGCAAAGCGCCGTTGTTGGAAGCCATGCCGCCGTGGCAGGGCGGCGGCCACATGATCAAGGACGTGCGCTTTGAGAATACTGTTTATCAAAATGCGCCGGAAAAATTCGAGGCCGGCACACCGGACATCGCCGGCGTCGTTGGCCTCGGCGCGGCGATTGATTATTTGTTCAAGATCGGTATTCCCGCGATTGCGGCTTACGAACACGCGCTGCTCGAATACGCGACGCAGGCGCTGGCGACCATTCCCGGTTTGCGCCCCATTGGCACCGCGTTGAGCAAAGCGAGCGTTTTGTCCTTCGTGATTCCGGGCGTGCCGAACGAAAGCGTCGCCAAGCATCTGGACAAAAACGGCATCGCCGTCCGGGCGGGACATCACTGCGCGCAACCGGCCATTCGTCATTTCGGACTGGAGAGCAGCGTTCGTCCATCGCTGGCATTTTACAACACGCGCGACGAAGTGGACGCGCTGGTGCTGGCATTGCGTTCGTTAAAGCGGACTTGATAGATTGGCAGCCATGAAAACAATTACGCCAGCCGAACTGCAGAAACTTCTCACGGCTCAACTGTCGGCACCGGTGATTGACGTGCGCACGCCGGTGGAATTCGCGGAAGTCCACGTTCCGCAGGCGCGCAATGTTCCGCTGGACGAACTGAAGCCTGGTTCATTGCCGTTGCCGAAAGACCAGCCGGTTTACCTGCTGTGCCGCAGCGGCCAGCGCGCGGCGAAGGCGGCGGAAAAGTTTGCGAAGGAAGGTTTCACTCAGCCAATCATTGTTGAAGGTGGAACGCTCGCATGGATCGAAGCAAATTTGCCGGTGACGCGTAGCGCGGTAAAAATCATCAGCCTTGAACGCCAGGTGCGCATCGCCGCCGGTTCGCTGGTGTTGATAGGAATTATTCTTGGCTGGTTGGTGCATCGTGGATTTTTCGGTTTGTCGGCATTTGTCGGCGCGGGCTTGGTTTTCGCCGGCATCACGGATTTTTGCGGCATGGGTTTGTTGCTCGCCAAAATGCCATGGAACAAGCGCCCTTCTGGCCATTGAGTCAGAACTGCCTCAAGACGACCGGACGACAAGGCGCGGGAACAATTGCAAACTTTTCAGGCTTCATCAGGGACAGATTTCTTGCTTAAATGGGATCGCAGTTGGTCAACGAACATGCGCCATATCAATCAAAGTGTTGAATCTTCGCGCCAAAAATGTTAGGCATGTGTCCTTGGCCGGAAATAAATTTATGAGCACCGCCTCCCAACTGGATCAACTCAAGCAGTTCACGGTCGTGGTCGCCGACACCGGCGATTTCACGTCGCTGAAACAATTCGCACCGCGCGACGCCACCACGAATCCGTCACTGATTCTCAAGGCCGCGCAGATGCCGGAATACCAGTTCCTCGTGGACAAGGCCATCGCCGACAACAAATCGAAATTCGCCGGCCAGGAACTGCTGGCGCATGTCCTCGACGACCTGACGATTTTGTTCGGTCTGGAAATTTTGAAGATCGTTCCCGGCCGCGTCTCCACCGAGACCGACGCGAACATGTCTTTCGACACGGACGCGCTCGTCGCCAAGGGTCGGCACTTCATCGAACTTTACCAGCAGCACGGCATTGCGCGCGAACGCATCCTCATCAAGATCGCCTCGACGTGGGAAGGCATCCGCGCGGCGGGAATTCTCCAGCGCGACGGCATCAACTGCAATCTGACGCTGTTGTTTTCGCTGGCGCAGGCCGTCGCGTGCGCCGAGGCGAAGGTGAAATTGATTTCGCCGTTTGTCGGCCGCATCATGGACTGGTATAAGGCGAAGGAGAAAAAAGAGTTCGCGCCCGCCGAAGATCCCGGCGTGCTGTCGGTGAAGGAAATTTATTCCTACTACAAAAAATTCGGCCACGCCACCGAGGTGATGGGCGCGAGCTTTCGCAACGCCGGCGAAATCCAGGAACTGGCCGGCTGCGACCTGCTGACCATCAGCCCAAACCTGCTCGCCGAACTTCAGAAAAACACCGCGCCGCTCGCGCGGAAGCTGAGTCCTGAAATCGCGCGCGCCAGCCCGATCGAGAAGCTGCCGCTGGACGAAAAGAAATTCCGCTGGCTATTCAACGAAAACGCGATGGCCACCGAAAAAACCGCCGAGGGTATCCGCCTGTTCAACGCCGATGCACAGAAGCTGGCGCAGTTTGTCGCGGCCAGGTTGAAGTGACGGGGGTTTAAGTATTCGACTTCGGGGCCGGTTTCATTATTGTCTAAACATGGATACAGAAGAGCGCGAAATTTTTCACTTTCTGCAGACTTGGGGCGATCAGTTTGTCAGCGGCAGGGAGATTGCCCGGCGCGCGAGCGGCAAGAAAAAATTTCACGACAATCCCGAGTGGGCCAAACCGCTGCTGACCCGCATGCAGGAGCGCGGGGTGGTGGAGAGCAACGCGCTCGGGCAATATCGCATCAAGCCGGTGACCCATAAAGGCAGGGACAAACGCTGGGTCGCGCCGGACATCGCCAAAATCCTTCAGGAAAACGGCGTGCGGGTTGAAGGGGTCACGGAAACCGGGACGGATGAATACTACGAGGGATTGTAGCCGCCCGCTGGTTCCGCAAGGTCGCCGGATTGATCCGTCCTGGGCCGCCGCGTTTCGACCAAGTGTTTCATGATCGCCGCCTTTCTCACCACGCTGCTGTTCGTCATCTCCGCGATGTGCGGCCACCGCACGGCCACGAAAATTGGCGGCGTGGAGGCCAACTTCTGGCGCATCGCCCTGGCCACCATTTTCCTCACGGTTTGGGCGAACACCTGCGGCACGGGCTTCGCCGGCGCGCCGGGCTGGTTCATGTTGAGCGGCCTCTTCGGCATCGGGCTTGGCGATAGCGCGTATTTTCAGGCGCTCCCGCGCCTTGGCAGCCGCCGCACCGTGTTGCTCACGCAATGTCTCACCGCACCGTTCGCCGCGCTCATCGAATGGCTCTGGCTCGGCTCGAAATTAAACCTGCCGGAAATCCTTTGCATCGCCGTCATTCTGGCCGGCGTCGCCGTCGCGCTCGCGCCCGGCGATCATCGGCACATCGCGCCGCGCCAGTTGAAGATCGGCGTGCTGGCCTGCGGGTTCAGCGCGTTGGGCGGGGCGTTGGGCGCGGTCATCATCCGCAAGGCCTTTGCCGTCGCCCATGCCGCCGGCGTTCATCCGGATGCCGGCACGACTGGTTATCAACGCGTGCTCGGCGGCATCCTGGTTCCCGCCCTCATGCTGCTCGTTTTCAAATGGCGCTCCGTGCACGCGCACGGCGGGATGTTCCAGGAAAAAACTTTGGCCGTGTCGCGCGAAAAATGGCGGCGCCTCTGGCCATGGGTGCTGGCGAACGCGCTCGCCGGCCAGACGCTCGGCGTGACGTGCATGCAATGGGCGCTCGCCCAGACCAACGCCGCCATCGTCACCGCCATCATCGCGCTCACACCGATTGTTCTGCTGCCGATGACGCGCATTTTTGAGGGCGAAAAAATCGGAGTCCGTTCGCTTGTCGGGGCGCTCATTGCCGTCGGCGGCGTGATTGGGCTGACATTTTGGCGTTGAATTTTCAAATGCAACCACGGATGGACACGGATAAACTGAAATTCATCCGTGTGAATCCGGGTCCATCCGTGGTTAAATTAATCAAACCATGAACAACGAACTTCAGGCTGCGGTAGCCACGCTCGGCCTAGAAAAATTCCGCCGCCACATCTTTCTTTGTGCCGACGCGACGGAGCCGAAATGCTGCCCGCGCGCGGCCGGCCTCGCGTCCTGGGAATTTTTGAAACGGCGGCTGAAGGAATTAAATATCGTTGGCCCGGAGCCGCTGGTCTATCGCACCAAGGCCAACTGCCTGCGCGTCTGCGGGCGCGGGCCGGTGGCGGTCGTTTATCCTGAAGGCGTCTGGTATCACAGCTGCACGCCGGAAGTGTTGGAGCGCATCATCCAGGAACATTTGATCGGCGGCAAAGTCGTGGAGGAATTTGCCTTCGCCAAAAACCCGTTGCGCTAGGCCCGGAAAAATTTCCTCTCGACGCGCCAGGTTTTTTGCCACAGGCTGCTGCCAGATCACGGAAGGAAACAACTCATGGCAAAACTTCTGGTCAAGACTGAAGGACTCGGGCTGCCGGCGCTGGACTTGCGCCTCGGCGTGAACCGGGTCGGGCGCGAACCCGAATGCGAATTTTGCCTCGATCATCCGACCATTTCCTCTTTGCATTGCGAACTGGCTTTGTCCAACGACGGCGTTTATGTGCGCGACTGCTCGTCCACCAACGGAACTTTCATCAACGGCCAACCGGTCATGGAGGCGTGGCTGGATCCGGGGCAGACCTTGCGGCTGGGCGACGTGGAACTGTTCGTCGAATCCACCGAAGCCAACATTGCCATCCCGAAATATGAACGCCCGCGCCAGGTTCTGCCGCCGCCGGTGGTCCGGCCCGACGGCGTCGTCACCTGCCGGCGGCACGCTGAAACGGCGGCGACCTTTCGTTGCCCGGCCTGCCAAGAGGTGATGTGCAACGCCTGCATCCATGTTTTGCGGCGCCGGGGCGGCCCGCCGCATTTTATGTGCATCCTCTGCAGCCACGAATGCGATCCGATCCGGGTCGAGCAGCCAAAAAAGAAAAAAGGCTTCTTCGGCATGTTGCAGGACACGGTAAAACTAAAGTTTAAGCACCCATTCGGCGGCGCGGAAAAATAGCCTTCTGGCACGCCTGCGCGCCGTTCAAAACCGCTCGACCATTTTCCCCAGCGCCAGCAACCATTGCGGATGCTCGTTCATGCACGGGATCAGCGTCAGGTTTTCGCCGCCCGCTTTCAGGAAGGTTTCGCGTCCACGAATGCCGATTTCTTCAATCGTCTCCAGGCAGTCCGAGACAAACGCCGGACAGATGACCAGTAATTTTTTCACGCCGCGCGCCGGCAGCTTCTCGATCTCCAAATCGGAATAAGGTTTCAGCCACGGCTCCTTGCCGAGCCGCGACTGGAACGCCACCGAGTATTTTTCCTTCGGCACGCCGGCCTTTGCGACGAACGCCGCAACGGTTTTGAAACATTGCGCGCGGTAGCACGTCGCGTGCGCCGGGCTGGCGACTTCGCAGCAGTTTTCGACCTGGAGACAATGGCTGCCGGTCGGGTCGGCTTTGCGCAGATGCCGCTCCGGAATGCCATGAAAACTGAACAGCAGATGGTCGTAGCCGGCGTCCAGATGATTTTTCGCGCTCGCCACCAGCGCCGCGATATATTCCGGCGCGTCAAAATACGGCGGCTGGATTTCCACCTTGATCTGCGGCGTCCAGCGGGCCGCGAGTTCCTGCACGCGCACGGCGGCGGTTTCAAAACTCGACATGGCGAAATGCGGGAACAGCGGAATGACGAGCAGTTGCGTGACCTTCCGCTCCCTCAATTTTTTCAACGCACTTAAAATGGACGGATGCTGGTAGCGCATCGCCAGTTCCACCGGCACGGTCACGCGCGCTTGTAATTTTTCCTGAACATGCCGGCTCGTGACGACGAGCGGCGAGCCGGCCGGCGTCCAGATTTTTTCGTAGGCGTGCGCCGATTCCTTCGGGCGCGACGGCAGAATCGCGAAATTCACGACGCAAAAGCGCACCGGCCACGGCGCGTCCAGCACGCGGCCGTCCATGAGGAATTCGCGCAGATATTTCCGCACGTCGGAAACCGCCGGCGAATCCGGCGAACCAAGATTGACCAGCAAGACACCTTTGCTCATGCCGGAAAATTAACCGCAAATTGCAAAAAACAAAATCGAAGATTTACAAATTCACCTCAACGCGTCCATTTTGTGCGGGTGGAACTGACCGCTTCAGAGATTCGTGTCGCCGTCAAAGCCGCGCTCGCCGAGGACATCGGCGGCGGCGACGTGACGACGCTTGCCACCGTGCCAAAAAGCCTTTCTTTCATCACTGTCCTGCGGGCGCGCGAACCGCTCGTCGTCGCCGGGCTTGATTTTGCCAAGGCTGCCTTTCACCGGCTTTCGTGGTCGGTCAAAATTGAAAATCTCGTCCACGACGGCACGCACGTTGTGCGCGGCGAAAATCTGCTGCGCATCTCCGGTTCCGCCCGCGCGATCTTGAGCGCCGAGCGTGTGGCGCTGAATTTCGTGCAGCACCTTTCCGGCATCGCCACGCTGACCGCGCAATTCGTCGCTGCCGTCAAGGGGACGCGGGCGCAGATTCTGGACACGCGGAAAACCACGCCCGGCTGGCGGCGTTTTGAAAAATACGCCGTGGCCTGCGGCGGCGGGCGCAATCATCGCATCGGCTTGTTCGACATGGTGCTCATCAAGGACAACCACCTAGCCGCGTTGCGAAACGAAAAACCGAACGCCGTGGCCGCCGCGATCCAGCAGGCGCGCAAAAAATTTCCCAAGCTGAAGATTGAGGTCGAGGCCGACACGCTGGAACAGGTCGCCCACGCCGCCGCCGCCGGCGCGGACATCATCCTGCTCGACAACATGACCGTGGAGCAAATGCGGCAGGCGGTGAAAATCGCCAAGGGCCACGCGAAGACCGAGGCCAGCGGCGGCGTGAACCTCGACACCGTCCGTGCGATTGCGGGCAGCGGCGTGGATTTTATTTCCGTCGGTGCGCTTACGCATTCCGCCCGCGCGGTGGACATTGGTTTGGATTTTGAAGAATGAATTTAACGCAAAGACGCAAAGGTGCAGAGACGCAAAGAATTTATCAACTGTTGCGTTTTCGTGTCTTTGCGCCTTTGCGTTAATTTTTGAAATTGAATTGTGACCACCGACGCCAAAATCCTTTCCGCGTTACGCGCCCATTCCGACGGCGTGTCCGGCGCGGAGTTGGCGGAGCAGTTGAAAATCAGCCGCGCGGCGGTCTGGGCGCGCATCGAGGAACTGCGCCGCGTCGGTTTCGAGATCGAGGCCGGCCCGCATTTCGGCTACCGGCTCGTGGGCGAACCGGATGCGTTGTTCGCCGATGATTTGTTTGCGCGGCTCGGCAAAACCAAGGTCGTCGGCCGCGACATCCGGGTATTCGAGGAAACGACTTCCACGAACGACGTGATTGAAAAGCTCGCGCGCGACGGCGTGAAGGAAGGCGCCGTCGTTTTCGCCGAAGCGCAGACCAAAGGCCGCGGGCGACTGGGCCGGAAATGGATGTCGCCGACGCACAAGGGACTTTGGTTTTCCGTTTTGCTCCGGCCGGATTTGCGGCCCCAGGAAACCACGCAGTTGACCGTCGCCTCGGCCACGGCGCTGCGCCGCGCCATCAAAAACGTCACCGGCCTGTCGGCGGACATCAAGTGGCCGAATGATCTGCTGATCGGCGGAAAAAAAGTCGTCGGCGTCCTCACCGAGATGAGCGCGGAAGTGGACCGCGTGCGCCACGTCATCCTCGGCATCGGCGTGGATGTGAATCAGAATGCGGCGGAATTTCCGCCGGAGCTGCGGAAAATTGCGACGTCGTTGAAAATCGAGGCCGGCAAGGAGATTTCCCGCGCGGAGCTGGCGACGGAAATTCTGAGCGAACTGGATTTTGATTACGCGCGCATCTGCGGCGGAAAATTTTCCGCCGTCGCCGATGAATGGGAAAGCGGCTGCGCGACCATCGGCAAAAATGTTTTCGTGCAGATGGGCGTGCGGCAGATTCGCGGCCGGGCTGAAGCGCTCGACGACGACGGCGCGCTGCTCGTCCGCACGGAACACGGCCATCTGGAACGCGTCATCGGCGGCGACGTCACCCTGGAAAAATGATTTTACTCTTCGACATCGGCAACACGCACACGCACATCGGACTGGCGGACGAGCGGTGCGTGTTGAAACAAACGGACATCCCGACGCTGACTTGGTTTGGCGGCAGCGCGGCGGCGCTCGTCAAAAAATTTGCCGGTGCGGTGAAAATTGAAGGCGCCATTTTGTGCAGTGTCGTGCCGCGCGCCACGCCGCTGGTTCGCAAAGCCGTTCGCGCCACTTGGAAGCTGGACACGCTGGAACTGAATGCCAAAACCATTCGCGGCGTGGGCATTGATTATCCGAAGCCAGCCTCGATTGGGCCGGATCGGCTGGCGAACGCGGTGGCGGCGCGCGAGCGTTTCGGCGCGCCAGTGGTGGTGGTGGATTTCGGCACGGCAGTCACGTTCGACGTGGTTGACGCCAAGGGAAATTATGTCGGCGGCATCATCGCGCCGGGGCTGGCGGCGATGACGGATTATCTGCACGAGAAAACGGCGCTGCTGCCGAAGATTGAAATCCGC
>Ga0182030_10006860_pt1 | contig 23892 bp, 18 predicted proteins | sample 812S3MmetaG_FD_121299 | JGI IMG/M metagenome (GOLD analysis project Ga0182030, IMG submission 121299) | Permafrost microbial communities from Stordalen Mire, Sweden - 812S3M metaG (Illumina Assembly) | ecosystem: Environmental > Terrestrial > Soil > Wetlands > Permafrost | place: Sweden...
CAGGTAATCCTGTGTATTTGCTTACCTGAGTCTCTCCATATTTACCAAGTGAGGCAGCGTTAACACCAGGTGGTGTTGGTTGCACAACAGCTGGTGTATTTGCTGCAGCCTGAGGGAAGGCGTCTATTGACAGTAAGATCAATATGATCAAAATATTAAATTGTGTCAACCTGCGCATTGATATTTCTTTTAAATTTTATAGATTCCTTTATTCTTTATGTTTAAACTTTCTAAAAACTATACCCCACCCTGAACACCACCGGCTGCCCCCTCGGCACCTGCTCATAGCTCAAAAAATCCCACAGCAGCGATACCTTGGTTTTCTTGAAAACTTTGGTCTTCATGCTCACTATCTTGCTTGCGCCGATCAGCCCGCTCTTTGTCCAGCTTTGCGGGTTGCCGATGTCTATGCCTGGCACAGGCTGGTAGTTGTACTCGAAGCCCCCGCTCGCATACCAGGTCTTCTTCACATTGATGTCCGCATAGCTCCGCAGGCTGGCGCCCTGGCTGCTCATGCTGATATGCCGGTAATCGCTGCCCCAGCCGATCTTGTAGCTGGCACCGATGCCAATGGAGTTCTTGTCCGATATCTTATATCCTATTGAAAGCCCAAGGTCTGTCGTGGTCGGGAAATAATAAGCCGCATGTGTCGTCTGCATGTTGGTGCCGTATTCCAGCCGCTGGAAGAAGGTCTTTGTCTTTGTCTGCTGCGGCTTGAAATCTGGCATCGCCATGTCCCCGCTGCCGCCGCCAAGCGAGCTGAGCTTGTTCTGCAGCTTCGTTATATCTGCCTGTGCAGATTGCAGGCTGCTGCTGAGCGCAGCGCCGGCATTGGGGCCGCCCGAGCTTATCTGGCTCTGTATCATCGCCAGCACCTGGTCCCTTGTCTGCAAGCCGTCCAACGCAGCCGGAGTGCCGTAGCCCGCAGGAACGCCGAACAGGCCGGCAAGAAAGGAGTTCTTGCTCATGAACGATGCGAATGCGGGCAGCTTGCTCAGCAGGCCAATGGCAGCCGACATCATCTTGTCAGGGTCGTTCAAAGCCTCCCGGTACTGCCTTACCTGTTGGCTATAATAATACATCTGTTTGTTGTAATCGCTGTATATCCCGCTTGCGCCAGGTGGCATCGTTGCTTCTCCGGAAAGGCACTGCCTTATCTGCTCGCGCCTCTTCTGTATGTACTGCTTTATCTGGTCAGCGATCTGGAGCTTTGATTCGAGCTGGGCCACTTGCTGCAAGGCAGCGCCTGCCTGCCCGCCCAGTGCAGGGTTCGACAACAGTTGCGGGTTCTTGCTGAAGAAGGAAAGCGCCCCGCGCAGCGTGTCAGCATAGGGAAGGTACTCCGGCCCCATTGAATGCATCACCGTCGAGCTGTCGCTTTTCAGTTTCTGGATGAAGGATGCATATTGCTGCTCCGGGTTCTCGGCATACAGTGCAGCCGCTTTGGCGGAATCTTGTTTATAAAGTTTCTTTTTAAGCTTAGCTTCTTTCTTTGCAAGATCAGTGAGGTATTTCTCTGTCTGCTTGTCGAGCTGCTTCTGCAGGCCTGCTGCCTTGCTCTGCGCTTTATTGAAAACCTTGTTGGGGAAGTTGGCGATCTTGTCTATAAAGCTTTGGTCTTCCTGTGCTGAGGCATGCAGCACGAAGCAAAGTAGGATAAAAGCAGTCAGCAACGCAAATCGCATAAGGTTCTTTTAGGCCGGCACTATGTGCATAATGCCAATTAAGGTATTCAGGTTTCGAACCGTGATCAAAGGGAGGATCATTTCGTCAGCAGCAGAGGTAAATATTGTTATTTAAAGGTTGTTTTATTTTTCCAAAAAACAACTGATCACTAAATATTTTTTCAGGATATTACGCCAAACGCTATTTGCTCTATGTGAAACGCTGCTTATTCCCTGTGAAACGCAATTTGCGCAATGTGAAACACATTTCCTATACCCCTTTAGGGGTATTGTTTATCTCAAGATTTAACGTTATAGCATAAACGAAGTGATTTTAAAATGCGATCCTCCCCAAACTTCAGCCTCTCAGAACACATCAAACACCGGCAGCTCAATAAAATCATTCAGGTAATCCCAACAAATAAAAGGTATCACGCAATATTTCTTCAATTGCTTCAGCATCCCATGGAGCATGTTCTCAATGGTCTCTATCGATCGGTTCTCAGGTTCATAATATTTAACCCGCAGGCTCTCCGGAGAAATGCTTCCGATGTGAGGGGTACGAAAAAATTTGGCTACTACTTTCAATAATGAGGTCACGTTGCGGTTATTGATCATGCCGGCATCTTTGGCAGCCCTGATAAAAATGCTCAGCGCATCCACGGACACGTTCACGTGCACAGCATGGTCATCATCTTTCAAAACCTTTTCTTCAACTGCCAGTGGCACCATCACCCGATGTTTCTTTTCAAGGAAATATATTTCTTCGGCTATCCAGGCGATTACGAGCAATGGATTAGTCACGAATAGACTCTTCTTGGCCATGTTAGTCCGCTAAAGATTTCAATGGCAGTGCTGCTTCTATGGTTTTAATAAATCAATATCGAATATTGATAATCGACAATGACCTTATTGGTATCGCAGATACATGGTTAAAAGCTCGAAATCTAAGAGCTCGATAAAGTAACAATTCTCAAAAAGATGTTTACAGGATTCGAACTTTTATCTTGTTGTATTTGAATACTTTGCGCATTACGTGGGATTATTGATAAAACAAAACCCGCTACCAGAGCGGGTTTCAAAAATAGTCGGGATGACTGGATTCGAACCAGCGGCCCCTTCGTCCCGAACGAAGTGCGCTACCGGGCTGCGCTACATCCCGAAGAATAATGATGCAAAAATATAGAAGAACCAAGTTCCTTCATAAAATAATTGTTATACCTGATCTAGGCGAATACCCAATCCCGGCCCGCCGCTGATCTTCACTTTTCCATAATCATAATCAACGCCCATTGCAACGTCTTCCTCCAGCAACAGCGGGCCATCCATATCTACATAGTCCAGCAAGGGCAGCAGGTTAGCGATGGCGGCACTCCCCACAGTACTCTCATTCATACAGCCCATCATCACTTTTAAATTCAGTTCTTTTGCTTCCTCAATCATCCTTAATGCAGGCGTAATACCGCTGCATTTAGTGAGCTTTATATTAATTCCATGAAAATGATTGACGCATTTCTGCACATCCTTTTCATGCACGCATGATTCATCTGCCATCAATGGCAAAGAAGATTTTTCAAATAATATTTTCATCCCTTCCCAATCATCTTTTGCCAGTGGCTGTTCTATAAACTCCACCCCGGCTTCTTTTAAAGCAGGGATTTTCTCCAAAGCTTCGCCAACAGTCCATGCCGCATTGGCGTCCACACGGAATACGGCATCCGTTTGCTTTCGCAATGCCTGTATGATTTCGATATCATCCGGAGTCCCTACTTTTATTTTATAGACTGGCCATGGTTTTTCCTTCATCTTTGAAACCATTCTATCAATGGTATCAATACCAATGGTATAGTCTGTGACCGGGCCTTTTGAAACCTCCAGGTTCCATAATGAATACAGAGGCTTTTGCCTCAGCTTGCCATAAAAATCCCATGCTGCGATATCCAATGCGCATACCAGAAAAGGGTTATCCGGGAAAAGGTGATGCAGGTAATGCCAGTATCTTTCAGGAGAGGTGAATGCAAATTTTTCGATGAAGCTTTTTTTCTGTTCAATATCCGCTATCATCTTCTCCACAGTGATGTTGTAATATGTGATGGCTGGCGCTTCGCCATACCCCTTAATGCCTCTGTCTTCCAGTTCCACGATCAATGTGGGTTGATGTGTTTTGGTTCCTTTCGAAATGGTAAATGGGTGATGAAATTTTAAGTTGTGGTGCCAATAGCGAATTTTCATTTTTGACTTTTTGAACCACGGAGACAAGGTGGTTCTATAAAATTGGTTAGTACAAATATTTATCCTCTTCCTGAGCTATGCACGTAGCTTTTCAATTCTTCATTGAAATCTTTTTCTTTGATGAGGTCCTCGATAAAGATATGCATTCTGTATCTCCAGTAATTTTTAGGGTCTGCCGGAACGTTGATGCGCTCATCATGCGGATTCTCGCGGCGGATGGCCTCGCTCATGCCGAGCAGATCCTGTAATTGAAAGATGCTCCACATGGCAGGAGAATATAAATGTTGTATCACAATGGCTTTGTTGATCCATGGCTCGCAGAAAAAAGGCGCATTGCCCCATTGGCCTAACTCATTATTATAAAAGCGCTGCGTTTTCTCGCGGTTTTCTTCCCACCATCCCCGGATGGTGCTCATGTCGTGCGTAGATGGAGTTACCACAGAAAGATAATTTGCATCCGCAGGATGAAAGAATTCCCTGCTTGTGCCTTTCGGCATGCGCTGTATCTCCAGGCTCAATATGCCAAGCTGTTTCATCACATCGGGCACACAATCCGGAACCATACCCAAATCCTCTCCGCACACCAGCATGTTGGTGGCCGCTTTTAACGAAGGCAACTTTTTCATGGCCTGTTCTCTCCAGAAGAAATCCTGACGGCGGAAAAAATAATCAATATACAAATCTTTGAGGCGGCTTTGATCCCATTCCAAATAACGGAATGACGGCGTGGTTTCCACCGCAATGCGGAAGTGGAATTGCTTTCCTTCGGAACCTTCTTCCTCAAACAATATCACATTGGAGATGAGATTGTACAAGCCATATTTGATCTTATGATTAACTTCATTTGCTTCTAACAACGCAAAATAGTTCTCTACTTTACGCTGTTCATCGAACGCTGTTTTCAGCGAGTAGGAACCATCTTTATCCTGTTCAAGAAATGCTGATTTCACATAATCAGATTCTGTATTGAAAAATTCCCATAGCACTGCATCATTGATAAAAGGTTTCGTGTAGCGATAGTGGTTAAAAGGAATATTTCTTTCGGAGAACTCATTTACATGAACCGGCACTGCGGGCACAAAATGCCCCATTATTCCCTCTACCGCACTCATCGGAATGCTCCAGATGCGAAAGAACCCAAGTATATGGTCAATGCGGAACGCATCGAAGTAATAAGACATCTGCCCGAATCTTTTCTTCCACCATTCGAAACCATCTTTGGCCATTTCTTCCCAGTTGTAGGTTGGGAATCCCCAGTTCTGCCCCTTTACAGCGAAACCATCTGGCGGTGCGCCAGCCTGAAAATCCATGTGGTACAACTGAGGCTCGACCCATGCATCACAACTATAGCGGTAGATACCGATCGCGATATCGCCTTTCACGATAATGCCATTTTTGTGCGCATAATCCGTTGCTTCGAGCAATTGCAGGTGCAAATGATATTGGGTAAAATAATGTACCGCGATGGAATCGAAATGTTTTGCTTTCGGCGAAACATATTTATAGATTGAAGGCTTATTATACTGGCTGTATATCTGCCACTTGGTAAAATCAGCGGTGCCATTCCGGTCTCTCAGATAGCAAAATGCAGCATACGGGATCAGCCAATGTTTGCTTTTTTCAAAAAATTTTTTGTACTCTTCATCTTCAAAAAACGCTTCTTTCTGAACACTGTACAACTCTTCCAGAGCAGATAATTTGAGCTTCAGTACCTGCTCGTAATCCACATCCGGCAAATCGTTCAATTCTTTTTGCTTTTCAAGCAGCGGCTTTATAAGGCGGGCATGTTTTTTCCCTGCGGTTTTTTCCAGGTTGATGTAAATGGGGTGCAGCGCAAATGCAGAAATGGCGGCATATGGATATGAATCTAAAAAAGTATGCGTGGCAGTTGTATCGTTGACAGGAAGCAATTGGATCATTTTAAGACCGGTCTTTTTTGCCCAGTCAACAAGCAATTTCATATCGCTGAACTCCCCGATGCCAAAGGAGTTTTTGCTCCGCAAACTAAACACCGGGATGGCCACGCCGGCGCCATGCCATGTATTGTTTGGCAAATGCGCAAAGCCATCATGCAAGATGGTCAGCTTTTTTTTCTGTGCATCACCGTATGCGAAACGGTTGGCTTCATTCTCAAAACGAACAAAACTTTTTTCTTTGACATTATAAATGCCATATTTATAAGCAACAGGGAAAGACTCTTTAGGCAGGTTAATTTTTGCGACCCACCAATTCCCTTCCAGATACATGAATACGGGCGAAACCGTGTTCCATTCTTTCAGTGCTTTGGCGCTTCCGCAAATGCAAAGCACTTCGTCTTTTTTTAATAAGGGAGCCTTCACTTTAAATATATGCGTGAAAGATGCTTTGCTTTTAGGTTTAAGCGCTGCTTTATGATGCTTTAACAAGGTGTGCTGAAAAGGCGATGAGAAAAAAGCGTTTTCATATTCGCCTGCGTGATTCCAAGTGTCAATTACCTGCACCTCTTCCATGCTGTTATTGGAAATATCTATCAAACGGTCGTTGCCCCATTCCTTGATTATGGTTCCATCTTCCTGTCTGAAGAAATAACTGTACTGCAGTTCGCCCGCCTGTGAATGATCTATTTCCAATTCAGCCTGCCAGAATTCATCGTTAACATAGTGAAGCTCCAATGCTTTTTGAGTATCGTTTTTCCCCAGTGCATCAATATTCCCCGTTATAAAGGTAGATTGGCCAAACTTAGTATGAAAGCGTAAATAAAACTGTATTTTCATCTGCTGGTGAATATATTTTTGGTCTTTTAAGCAGCGGCTAATATAATGCGTTCTTTTTACATTAAGTCGCGAAATTTTAATAAATCCTTATACTACATTAATATTTACCTCGTATTATTTTCTGATTTCAAGTTAATTAGCTGATGAATTGAACCCGTGCAATCAATCTCTGTCAATCAGCCGAATAAGAAATTTTTTAGAAATAATATCTTTGTCAACCGCTTTTGCAGATTGAACCAATTGCCCTATTTTCGTGAAAATTTTATATAATGGAAGAAGCTAAGAAGTCTACCGGTTTATATTGGATACTTTTTCTCTTATCAGTAGCTGCTTTTTTTGTGCTTTACAGATATATTGGCGGGGTTTGTATATTGGTTTTGCCATTCGTGTGCACATGGTTCGCTAAAGCACTTGATATCATGTAATCTTTTTAAAGCTTAGTTTTAAATTTGCCGCCACCGCATGGTGGCTTTTTTGTTTACTACAAAGGAAAAACAACTTACACTATCGCTTATGGATTCATTACATGAATTATACCGGCAAAAAATCAATCATTACACAAATGAACTGCAAAGCATTCAGAAAAAAATAAACTGGATTACGATTCTTCGATTTGCAAGCTTCGTATGTTTTGCCGCAGGCATTTATTTCTGTGTTCATGATTTCAGCTATTCATCATTATTTGCAACGATTTTATTTTTCATTTCATTTGCGGTTTTGGTAAAAATACACTTCAAGCTGAAAGATAAAAAAGCATTGAATGAAAAATTGCTTTTCATCAACAGTAATGAACTGGGCATCCTGCATGATGAACCAAACCAATTTGATGATGGCAAAAATTTCCTTACGCACGAAAGCTATTTTGATGACCTTGATATTTTCGGGCAACGCTCCATTTATCACTTGCTGAACAGAACCACTACCAGCCACGGTTCTCTGCAACTATCAAAGCTTTTGAGCAGCCCGCTTCTCAAAAAAAGGGAAATAGCTATCCGGCAGGATGCAATAAAAATATTATCAACAGATCCGGGAACAAGCCAAATGTTGACAGCTAATGGCTTATTGAACCAGGAAAAAGACGGCAATTTATTTGGGATCCTTGGCTGGCTCAGAACATCAGGATATATGCATAAAAAGCGATGGCTGCTGATAGTAAGATGGGCATTACCGCTATTGAATATAGCAGCTATCATTTTTTACCTACAGACAGACAATTATTTGATAATTGCCGGAGGTGTAATTGCAAGTTGGATAGTTATCGGCTTTTTTTCAGGGCAAATAAATAAACAGCACAAAGAGATAGGGGAAAATCAAAAGATACTAAATCAGTATGCTGATATTTTAAAAATATTCAGCAACATAAAACCTTCTTCATCTGATTTATTAAAGCAATTACACGGAACTTCGGAACAAGCTCATGAAACAATTAGGAAGCTTTCGCAACTCACTTCATTTTTTGATCAGCGGCTGAATATGGTAGTCAATATTTTAATGAACAGTCTTTTTTTGTATGATATACAATGCCTGATAGCGCTTGAAAAATGGAAAGATCAATACAAAGATGAATTTGAAAATTACATTGACTGTGTGGGGAATATAGAATGCCTGAACTCGCTTGGATGTTTTGCGCGTAATCATCCAAAGTATGCTTATCCAACTATAACAGAAGGCACATTATTTATTGAAGCAAAGCAGATAGCTCATCCACTTATCCCCGAAAGCGAATGTGTGCCGAATGATTTTTTAATTGGCAAAGAGAATCAAACGCATTTGGTAACAGGATCTAACATGTCGGGCAAGACTACTTTCCTTCGCACCATCGGCATCAATCTTTTACTTGCAGAATGCGGCGCACCCGTTTGTGCTGCTTATTTTTCTTTTGCACCGATGGGCATTCTTTCTTCGATCAGAGTCAGCGATTCTCTGCAGGAACACACTTCTTACTTCATGGCTGAATTAAAAAGGCTACAGTATATTATTGCACAACTTCAAAGTGGCCGGCCATTCCTTGTGCTGGTGGACGAAATTCTGCGCGGCACCAACTCGGAAGATAAGACACATGGTTCTGAACAATTCATCCGCAAACTGCTACAATATAACTGCCTTTCGCTTTTTGCAACACATGACCTTTCATTAAGCGAACTGGAAAATGGACTGCCGGGAAGAATAAGCAACTATTGCTTCGAAAGCATCATACAAGATGGGCAGCTCCATTTCGATTATACATTGCAAAAAGGCGTTGCTAAAAATAAGAACGCTTCATTTCTAATGCAGAAGATGGGCATCATCTGATTATAAAATAAAAAAGATCTTCCGTAGAAGATCTTGTAATAAAAGAGGTACAGCTTTATATTTTTGACTGCTTATATAAATGGAATATGATTTCTTTTCCGCGAAAAAGCATGTATCGCAGATTTTCTGTTCTTACCGATTTTCCATAGGTCAACCACTTTGATAGCTGCTTTATCCGGCTTTGCCAGATTAATATCTGTAGCTATTGTCTCTTTTACTTCTGCAACCAGGTGCTGCAATGTTTCATTGTCCATCTGTACGAGAGATGGCATAAAATTCCCTTTCATAATCTTTATCCTTTTTTTGTTTGTGCGATTAATAATAAGTGAGCAAACGGGAAAGGCACTGAAGAATCGTCAAATAAGAAAGTGTCAACTTATAAATCCCAACTGTAGTACTGTACTATAATGCTCATTTCAAATCAGGTGCAAAAGTAGTAAATATTTTTATCCCGCGCAAGTGTTAAGTATAATAAAATGTTAAGAGCGCATTCTAACGTTGATGGATAATTGATTTTTAAATAAGTATATAATAGCAATGACCTGAATAAGTACATTCATTATGCACCAAGATACACGTCGCTACCGTTTATTTTTTTATAAAAGGTTTAACTATACCGGAATCTTTAGTGACAATCTTCAAATAATATGCGCCCGCAGATAAAGAAGAAACAAAGAAGTCAATTTTATTATACCCGATATTCAGCAGATTGGCTTTTGAAAAAACTTGCTGCCCATAAGCATTATAAATAATCGTATTTGCCTGTTCAGCTTCCTTCGCATATAGAATAAGTGAAAGATTATCTGCAGCAGGGTTTGGCATGACAGAAATCAATTTCACAACCTCATTTGTAGTTCTTGTAAGCGGCACGATTTCCGAATAATAAACCGAACCATCATCCTTTGTCAACATCAGGCGATAATAAACCGTTCCATCAATAAACCGTGTATCTGTATAGGTTAGTTTGTTATTTCCCGTATTTTTTATTGATGCAATTGTTTGATAGCTTAATTGATTCTCTGAACTCTGTAACTCATAAGCATATACATTTTCAGTCGAATTCATAACCCATGTAAGGACAGTACCGCTGTTCGTTAATAACCCGGAAAAATATTGCAGACCAGGGATTGGGAGTGGTGTACAAACCTTTGTAGCACTTGCGGGAAGCACGTAATTCGGCTGCGCATTTCCGTTAGCACCGGAAGTAGCACCGGATACATAACTTCCGCAAGTAGCGCTGTTAGCCGGGCTTTGAATACCGTTTTGTCCTCCTGTTACAGATGATGTGATTGCAGCGGGAAAAGACGAGCCTGCGACCCAAATTACGCCACCTCCCCCACCGCCACCGGGCCCGGTACATTTAGGAGAGAACGGGTAACTAGCGTTTCCACCATCTGCGCCATCGGCAGAAATAGTAATAGTGCCGCTGATTTTCCCGTTAATGACGACAGTTCCACCAGCGCCGCCGCCGCCTGCACCATCACCGCTTGCCTGATAGGGGTCTGTGAGTGCCGCATTATATGGCCTTCCTCCATTTGCTAAAACAGACATGCCGCTACTTACAATTACAGGAGCTGACAAAAGAACTATGCCTCCGCCATTGCCACCAGGCAATCCAACGGCATTATTCTCGTGCCCACTGCCACCTCCCCCTCCGGAAAAAATGCGATTATTACCAACAGAATATCCATAAACAGATAACCCAAGGCCGCCTATTCCCGGGCTTAATGCATAACAGGAAACATTGCTTATGCCACCTACCCCCCCTGCTCCATAATTGCCGCCGCCGCCGCCGCCTGTATTTTGATTATTGCCCCCGCCGCCGCCATTTGCAAGATTTCCTCTGCCTGCTTCCTCGCCAGCTATATAGTCAGCTATACCTTCGCCCTTCTGTCCGCCATTTTGGTACATCGTACCTATAATTGAAAAAAAATAGGCAGTCACCGGAATAATGGTAGAGCAATTATAAGTAGGCTGTAAATAATTAAACAATGGCCCTCCGGTAAATCCCTGTCCGCTCACATCAATTCCGCTGTTCAGATAAATGGTATCAGTGGCCTCGATTGCAACAATGCCGCCTGTTGCAGTAGCAGGGCTCCACGGTGAGCTTTTTATTGAGTCGCTAATGGTAACTGATTGAAAAGACGGGACAGCGACTAATTGCACAGTATCGGCCGGTGTGTAAGAATTCAACATCTGAAATTCAAGCACGACATCGTTGCCGCTGACACTGCAGATGGTATTCATTTCATAATTACCGGCATTATTGATGGCTGTTATGTCGCCATAAGAAGAACTGTTGGAACTATTGATGGTTGCTCCCTTCATCTGGATCAGCAACACTCTTGTCTTTGGTGTTAAGCCAGATGAATTGCTTACCGTTACAGTGTTTGATGCCGGGTTAACTGCAGTGACCTGATAATAAGAATTTACAATACCGGAGATAGATTGAGACTTTGCATTAACACTAATGCAAATAATAATGATTAAACCAAGGCCAAAGGGCTTAATGGATTTCATGAAATATTGTGTAAGTACAAAGTTTAGCAAAACGGCTTTGTATAGCTTAAATTATACTAATAAATTTAATAATGCAATCTTCGCACTTAAAAAATCTATAGCTATGCGGTTTTTGCGTTTTTTAAGTATCTAAAATAATCCTTGTATTTGATTCGTGATTTGCCTTGAAGATCATAATTATACCAATATACCCAAGCGACAACAGATTTACCGGAATTCAGCTTTACCCTGTTTTTCTTCCTGACAAATTCTGAGTTTTGTTTATTTTCATTCAAATAGCCTTCGTATTTATCTAAAATTTTAAACACTTTATCTGGATTATTAACAACAAATACATCGCCGATAATTTCATTTTTTTCTTTCTCTTTAACCGCCCCTGGATATTTTCCTAAATCATATAATGAGCCTTCAACTTTAGCTTTCCCGATATATTCGATATCCGCACTGATTTTGTCTTTTAATTTCAAGTCGTACCCATCCCTCAATGTGCCGTAAACGAATAAATAATCTTTACTGTTCATTTTCTTAAATTTTCGCTATCAGGTTTCGTAATTTCTCAAACCCATATTTATTTATCCATTCCTGACAATTAATATCATTTTTAATTTTTAAAAGATAATAATCAAATACGTTATTAACTTCTTCTAAATTCAATTCCTTTCTAAAATATAAAACTCCGATAAATTCAAAGAAATTGAGAAAATCTGTAAACTTTTCCTCGTTCTCTCTTTTTATATTATCATTTTGAGTTTTCAATTTTTGATCTAATTCATCATAATCTAACCATCCTCTCACTTCTTTATAGCATTGGTTTTCGAAAAATTTTTCAAATAATGAGTTCAGCCATTCAGCATGCTTAATTCTAACCTGCCTGTAATAACTGAAAGCCGCAATTAACACACCAATGCTGGCAATAATTTTTGCCAGAACATCCACTATCGTTAATAAGCCCATAAAAATCACTTATAGCTTCTCTGGCTCGGATGGGCCACTTCAAAAATCAACGGCTCTTTATGCAATTCGGAACTCCCATTTTCTTTATATTCCCATGCAGATACGAAACAGAAATTTTCATCGTCGCGTTTTGCTTCGCCATCTTCTGTTTGCATCTCTTCACGGAAATGACCGCCACAACTTTCGCGGCGTGTTAATGCATCGAGGCACATCAACTGACCAAGCTCAATGAAATCCGCAACCCTGTTGGCTTTATCGAGCTCGGGATTCATCTCATTGATTTCTCCGGGAACGCGCACATCCTTCCAAAACTCTTCTTTTAATTTTGCAAGTTCGTCAATAGCTTCTTTCAATCCCTGCTCATTGCGGGCCATGCCGCATTTGTCCCACATGATTTTGCCGAGCCGCTTGTGAAAACTTTCAACAGTTTGTGTACCGTTTATATTTTTTAAATGATTGATGCGATCTGCAACTCCTTTTTCCGCTTCTTCAAATGCAGGGTGAGTGGTTGGTATATTTTTCACCCGGATTTCATCAGACAAATAATTTCCTAAAGTGTATGGTATCACAAAATAACCATCAGCCAGCCCCTGCATCAAAGCGGAAGCACCCAAACGATTGGCGCCGTGATCGCTGAAATTGGCTTCCCCTAAAGCGTATAATCCGGGCACTGTAGTCATCAATTCATAGTCTACCCAAAGCCCACCCATGGTATAATGCACCGCAGGATAAATCCGCATCGGCACTTCATATGGATTCTCTCCGGTAATCTTTTCATACATATCGAAAAGGTTACCGTATTTTTCTTTCACTACTTCAATCCCATGATGACGTACATCCTCAGCCGAAGGATTTTCCAATCCGTGTTTACCGCATTCTATTTTCCCATAGCGATCAATTGCCGCAGCGTAATCAAGAAATACTGCCTGCTTTGAAGTGCCTACCCCAAAACCTGCGTCACAGCGCTCTTTCGCGGCACGGGATGCCACGTCACGCGGAACGAGATTTCCAAAAGCCGGGTATCTTCTTTCGAGATAATAGTCTCTTTCTTCTTCAGGGATATCGCTTGCCTTGCGTGTGTCATTTTGGTTTTTGGGCACCCATATCCTGCCGTCATTCCTCAATGATTCTGACATCAATGTCAACTTCGATTGATGATCGCCGGTAACGGGAATGCATGTAGGGTGTATTTGTGTAAAGCAAGGATTTGCAAAGTATGCACCTTTTTTATGAGCCTTCCATGCTGCGGTCACATTGCTACCCATAGCATTTGTTGAAAGATAGAATACATTTCCATAACCACCACTGCATAGCAGTACCGCATGACCGAAATATCTTTCCAGTTCACCTGTAACCAAATTTCTTGCAATGATGCCGCGGGCTTTGCCATCAATCACTACCACATCCAGCATTTCGTGACGTGTGTACATCTTCACATTGCCCAATGCAACTTGTCTTTCCAAAGCCTGATAAGCGCCAATCAACAATTGCTGGCCTGTTTGCCCGGCGGCGTAAAACGTTCGTTGCACTTGAGTTCCGCCGAATGAACGATTGCTCAATAAGCCGCCATATTCTCTGGCAAAAGGAACACCTTGCGCAACGCATTGGTCTATTATATTCACACTCACTTCAGCCAGGCGATGCACATTGGCTTCTCTTGCGCGGTAATCTCCGCCTTTGATAGTATCATAAAATAAGCGGAAAACACTGTCGCCATCGTTCTGATAATTTTTTGCTGCATTGATACCACCTTGCGCTGCAATGCTGTGCGCACGCCGGGGAGAATCCTGAAAGCAAAAAGCTTTCACTTTATATCCCAATTCGCCAAGAGCCGCAGCAGCAGAAGCTCCTGCAAGGCCGGTGCCCACTATGATGATTTCGAGATTGCGTTTGTTAGCAGGATTAACGAGTTTCACATGGCCTTTGTAATCGTTCCATTTCTGATCTAAAACTCCGGAAGGTATTTTTGAATTGAGCATATCAGGATGATAATTTGATAATTCGATAATGACATTTTTGACTTCCTCCAATCACTATTCTATCCATTTCAGATAAATGGAAACAGGCATCATAGCAAATGTAAGCGGCACGATAAGGGAAAACACAATCCCAACTGCATTAGCCATTTTCAAATACTTATTATTGTACAATCCCACTGAGCGGAATGCGCTTTGAAACCCATGCAGCAAATGCCATGCAAGCGAAAAACAACCAAGCACATACAATATAACAATCAAAATATGATCCTGAAAAACCGTGAGCATTTCAGCATACAAATTATGAATCTCTTTATCGTTTTCATAAGTTACAGGCTGCAGTTCATGGATCCCGGCAATTCCCCCGAGGCGGCTAGGCGTCCAGAAATGATAAATATGCATGATCAGAAAAAGGAGTATCAATGTGCCAAGCAAACCCATAGAACGGGAGTACCACTTACTGCCTTTGTTTCCAAAACTCACCTGATAACCGATGCCGCGTTTTTTTCGGTTCTGAAATTCCAATACAAGGCCCTGAATGATATGGACAAAAAAACCGGCAAACAAGCCAATCTCAACAATCCTGATGACAACCATCGATCCCATAAAATGAGCGGCTTTGTTGAACATTTCTCCATTGTCGTTTGCCCAGATGCATGCATTCACCCCAACATGCACTACGAGAAAAGTAATCAGGAACAATCCGGTGAGGCCCATCACAAACTTTTTGCCTATCGAAGAAGTGAAAAACTCAGACCATTTCATAATGCGGTTGGGTTATTGAGAATGAAATCGAAAAATCGCGATGCCTGCAAAAATAGCACAGGAATGCTTTCAAAATGGTTTTCGCAGCAATTTTTTGTTTACAAACCTGTCTCAAATTAAAAAATCAAGAAGACTTGTTTTGATTTTCGATCCAACTTCAATCAAAATCATAAACAAGACAGATTGTAATTAATGCCCGAACCCACGTTATAGACATGAAAGGCTAATAAAAAAAACCTTGAAGAATACCGGCTTCTTCAAGGTTACTTCCGTCAAATGTGATTTTCGTTTGTGCATAAACGGGAAATCACTTTCCGCCAAATACTTTTTTCAATAAATCAGTTGCCTGCGCAGCAGGATCTTTGCGGATTTTAGCTTCTTCCTGTGCAACATAATAGAATATGCCGGCTAATGCTTTTTGCGTAACATAAGATGGGAGATCGCTATTTACTTTTTTAAAAGTCGTGGGCAATCCATTATAAGCATCTATTACTGTTTTCCAATATTTTGTCGCATCTGTCTTGTCAAGGGAAGCCTGAATCACGGGCTTGAAGGCAGTAGTGAGCTGCGGCGAGGTTGTCTTTTTAAGATAGGAAGTTGCCGCAGTATCCGATCCACGCAAAATGCCAAGCGCATCGCTTATGCTCATGTTTTTCACTGCGTCTACAAAAATGGGCGCAGCAGATTTGGATGCATCTTCTGCAGCACGGTTCATGCTTAAAATGGCGTTATCCACCAAGTTGCCCATGCCCACACTTCGAAGTGTTTTCTCTACCTTTTGAGCCTCGGGCGGCATCAGCACTTTCACTACTGCATCTTTAAAAAAGCCATCTGCTGCCGACAATTTACTGGTGCTTTTTTGTGTACCCACAGTCAATGCCTCTTTAAGCCCGCTTACTATTTCATCACTGCTTAAACCAGCGCCCGCATTGGAGTTCCCGCTAACTGCTTTTTTTACGCTGTTAAGCAGGTCCTGTGCATTCGACACAACTAAAAACGAAAAGAACATGACAGTCAGCACTGATAATTTTTTCATTGTAAAAATTTATTTTATAGTAGAAGTAAATTCAAATAAACGCCCGGCTTATCTTATTATTTTAAATAAAGCTAAAGTAGTTCCTGAATTGAAAACTAAATGTTAACGTTCATAAACTATGCCACACAAATTCTGCTGCCTTGGGCATTTGATCAAAAACAGCAATCACTTCGGATGGCGGGGTTGCCAGTTTTCTCTGCAATGTATTTATCCACGCCCCGTCAACGGTGACAATAGCAGACAAAATATTTTCACCCTTAATAAGCTGATGCCTGATAGTCCAACGTGAGAAATCTTTTTTGGCTTTCATGAGTTGAAGCTTGATTTGAAGCTTATCGCCCAACCTGATTTCTTTCCTGAAAACAGCTTCTTCCCTGAACAGTATTGGCCCGACATGTAATTCCTGCATCATTGAATTCGTAAGTCCATGTTCTTCCAGAAAACAAATACGGCAATACGCACCGTAATCATAATACACAGAATGGCGTAAGTGGAAATTTGGATCAAGGTCAGCCCATCTTATTTCAAGCGGTCTCAAATAATCGTTCATTTGTTTCGGTTTAAACAACAAAATTATTAGATTGCATAACAATCTCCTTCAATCACTTTTTCCCTATTGCAAAAGATTGCCTCCATATTTTTTATTTCCCTGCTCATTTTTTTTCATTACGGAAAGGCTTTAACTTATTTGCATTGTGTTTTCACGAATATAATCAATACGGGCAACGTCTATTGCGATTGTGAAAAACAAATGAAAGACAGTGCTGATAGCAACCAATCAAACTCAGCAAAAAAAGCAGATTTAAAAGAAAAGTCAACAGACAATTGGTTCACATACTCTAACCAAGATTTATATCAACTGAGTCATGCAAAAATCATATTGACAATCGCTAAGCATAATTCTTCACAATTCCCGGCAGGATTTTACAACTCTGTCTTTCAGCCTCCGAAAGCTTAACCATCTATATTAAAGAATCATCAGTTAAAAAGCTATTTGCAGCGACCATATTCATTGCTGCATATAGCTGCATTATTTATATTATTTCATTTCAAAATTATTATCATGAGAACAATCATATCCCTGGTAATGGCTATGGCCATTATTGCAAACATATCCTGTCGCTCAACGTCTTTAGCACATCAATCTTACAAGCACGAACAGACCGGCAGCATAGAAAATAAGATGCTGCTGGGAGAAAATTCAATAGAAAAATTGCAGCAGGAACCTTATGGATCCTGGTTCAATAAAAATTATGCTGACTACAAACCGGACACTACAGTATGCGAGATTTTAAAATCAAAATTAGCGGATAAGGGGTTCGTGATTTTCATGGGCACATGGTGCAGTGACAGCAGAAGAGAAGTGCCGCGCATGTTACGGATACTGGATTACTGCGGAGTAAATTCTTCCAGAATAAAGATCATTATGCTCAGTAATCAAGATAGCGTTTATAAGCAAAGCCCTGCTCATGAAGAACGTGGCCTGGAAATTCATCGTGTCCCTGACCTGATTGTATTTGAAAAGGGAAGGGAAATAGGAAGAATTGTTGAATCACCTGTCTTGTCTTTAGAGAGAGATTTACTTGCGATTGCCAGCAAAGAGAAATATTCGCCTAACTACGGGGCAGTTTCCATACTGGCAGATTTTATCAAAAAAAATAAAACAGCAGTTACGCGAAACAAAATTTTAGAATTAGCCGACACAATAAAACCATTTTCAAAATCATCCAATGAATTGAATACCTATGGCTATGTGAAGATGGCTGCAAAGGAAATGGATAGAGCAGAAATAGCTTTCAGAGTGAATGCAATCTTATACCCAGGTGATGCCAATGTATTTGACAGCCTGGGAGACTTCTATTTAAAAAACAGCAATTTTCTTATGGCAAAAGAAAGCTTTCAAAAAGCGTTGCAAATCGATCCTGCAAATGAAGCTACCAGAAAAAAAATCGAACAAATGCAAAACAATTGAGTTTGTTCATCGTTAGCTATAACACTATTTTTGCAGCCACAAAAACAAATCATGAAAAAATTATTTGTATCAGTTCTAATGTTGTTAAGTATCTATTCTTTTGCTCAAACCAAAAAGAAAACGGTCCCTGCAAAAATAGTCCAGCCGGCGGCAGCCCTTAAATCTGCAGAAGATTCTTTGAGCTATGCCATCGGTTTGAGTGTTGCTGGCTTTTACAAGGAACAAGGTGTGCAGAATGTAAACGCAAACATTGTTGCCAGAGCAATCACTGATGTGTTGAAAACAGGTAAGCCGTTGATGAACGATCAACAGGCAAATAGCTGCATTATTAATTTTGTTCAAAAAGCTAAAGCAGAGAAAGCAGAGCCAAATAAAAAAGCAGGCGAAGCATTCTTAGCTGAAAATAAAACCAAACCAGGAGTAGTTACTTTGCCGAGCGGGCTGCAATATATTGTTTTGAAAGAAGGCACGGGGGCCAAGCCTGTGGCAACAGACAAAGTAAAATGCCATTACAAAGGAACACTGATAGATGGTACCGTGTTCGACAGTTCCATTGACCGGGGGCAACCGATTGAATTTGCGGTAACTGGAGTTATACCTGGATGGACCGAGGCTTTGCAATTGATGGCTGTCGGAAGCAAGTGGAAATTATTCATCCCATCTAATTTAGGTTACGGTGATCAGGGCGCAGGCGCAGCGATCAAACCGGGATCGACCTTGATCTTTGAGGTAGAGTTGCTGGATATTGTTAAATAAAATTAATTTACCATTTTTATGAATAAAGCCCCGAAAATTTCGGGGCTTTATTTTATAACGAAAGAATATTCTAACTCTCTTAGAAGAATAACTTATTTGCTAGCAACTCCAGATTAATTGACCGACACGTATGCCTTATTTCGAGTCACTTAGCACGCGATCCTCACTTGTACATCTTACTGTAATATTCATCGGCCATACGGCCAGAGTCGAACTGGTAGCGCACGTCACGCATACCATTTTTGGCAATCTGGCGCCACGTTTCATAATTATCGTAGTATAATGGCAATATCTGATTCAGCAAAATATCGTACAACTGATCAAGGTCATATTGGTCTTGTTCCTGAACAGACATATTTTCGTAATCTGCTTTCGGAACTACAAAACCATTATTGCCATGATTGATAAATTCAGGAATCCATCCGTCATCTGTCGAAAAATTGACTGCGCCGTTCATTGCTGCCGTCATGCCACTGGTTCCGGATGCTTCTCTCGGTACACGTGGGTTATTAAGCCAGCAATCGGCAGCTTGTTTCATCCTTTTTGATAAAGCCAGTTCATATCCAATGACGACCGCAACATTCTTGTAGCCTTTGCTCAAATGAACCAGGTGATTGAAATCATTGATAGCTGGATAATCCATGGGATAAGGTTTGCCACCCCAGATAATCTGCACAGGATATTTGGTGCTGCTGGTAAGATCATTGAAGCGTTTGATATCTCTTGTTATCAATTCAGCGCGTTTGTATCCGGCAAACCTTCTTGCCCACACAATCGTGAAAACATTCGGATCGAAAATTTTCCCTGTCTGATCAGCAACAATTTCAAAAGCTCTTTTCTTCAAATATTTTTTTCTGTCATCCCACCAATAGTTATCGCCCTCCTCCATTTTTTTATATAACTGCTTATCCGCCCAGTAATGCCAGTTTTGTGCATTTGTTATAGATATGATAGGGCATATGCCTGAATATTTGCTCCACATAGCCCTGGATACGTGGCCATGCAATTCCGAAACGCCATTGGCAATATGCGCAAATCGCAAAGCCGCCAATGAGTGGTTAAAAGCATCATCCTCAATCCCTGTTAATTTTTTTGTCTCCTCAATAGTAAGCCCACAGAAATAACTCATCTTGTGACACAAATGAATGTCATGTTTTTCGTTGCCCGCTTCTTCCGGTGTGTGGGTAGTGAAAACAAGGCGCTTTTTTACTTCGTCAATATTACGATCGAATTTTCTGTATAAATAAAATGCAGCGCTCAACCCATGTGCTTCATTCAAATGATAACGCTCGGGGTTAAAGTTCAATTCATCAACAAGTTTTGCGCCACCCGCACCAAGTAAAATAAATTGAGCAACCTTAGTAGCCACATTTGCGTCGTACAACCGATGTGTAATTGTTTGCGAAACATAATCGTTCTCCGGCAAATCAGTACTTAATAAAAAGAGCGGAGCTGATTTAAATGTTTCAGGATTGAGATACCATGCTTTCACCCAAACCGGATGTTCATGAATATCAACCTGAAACTTGATGCCCGTATCCTCAAGAAAAAAGTTTTGCTTTTCCATCCAGGTAACCTGCAGCGTCTGATCCTGGTTCCTTGCCTGATCATAATAACCGTATTTCCACAAAATGCCTATACCAATCAGGTTTTGCCGCAATTCATATGCGCTCCGCAAATGCGAGCCAGCTAAAAATCCAAGTCCACCGCTATAAATTTTCAAAGGCTGATGAACAGCAAACTCCATGGAGAAGTAAGCAACTTTCCGTGCGTAACGATCATCACCGCTGTAGGGAACACTATAATTTGTAAAACTCATAAGCACAATCTTTATTTCTTCTTTTTGTTTTTTAGGATAAGGGTCGCAATATAACGGAAAAATTGAAATTGAATTGTTTAAGCAGGTCGCAATCGTTTGCAGGGAAATAAGTTATGATGATGGTTGGCGTTAAATCAACCCACCTGAGTATGCGGGACGGTATTGTACGATGATTTGTATAGCTCTTATCGATCTGACAGCTTTCGCCCCAAGCTTCCATTCGAAGCTTATTAAACTGCAGCCCGTCAGCCATGAACCTTCTTCACGACCTTGGGTTTCTGCTTTGCTTTCACTTCTTTTTTCCTGAAAAAAGATCCCTCAAAAAAGCACCGGATATCCCGGTGGTTACCGCATGCTTCAATCTCCTTCATTGATATTTCATTATTGCCAAAAGAAAAATCGATGATACAGGGATCGGAGTTGCTGTGATACCTGGCGATTGTGGCTGAAATGAATCTGGCTTCGCCTTTGAGTTCACCATTGCAAGCCCCATTCTCTTTTTCAAAATGAACGAAGAATAAAAAGCTTGAAGCATTTTTCCCATCCCTCACGGAAATAAAATTTTTCTTATCAATCACATAATCACCCGAAAATTTATGTTTGTGAGGCAATGTATCAATCGGATTGATTATTGCGAGCGTTTTCGCAGCAGCATCATTAGATTCAGTCAGAATAAGTGTAAATGAACCTGCATCATTTAACACATAAGCATCTTTTCTGTAAAATGATTCTCCCTGTTGCGACCTGCGCTGATGGGTAATCGTAATGGTGTATTTGTTGTCAATCTCGGCAAAAGCAGTGTTATCAATGTTTTGATCAAAAGCGAACAACACTTTGGATGCGATGAATTTGTTTGACTTGTCAAAGCAGAGCAGGTATAATATTTCTTTAGCATCAGTAACTGCATCGCAGAACAAATAGCTTTCTTTTTTCTCTGTTGTGACTTTTGCAACCGGATACAAATCAGGCTTCACTCCTTTTGGGAAATGTTTTGAGAGAACAGTGTCTGCAACAAACTGTGTGAAAATCTGATAGGCAATCAGTGAGGAATCACTCTCCTCTTTCGAAAAAATACTGTCGGTTATACGGTAAGGCGGTTTCACCTTTTCAAATGCTCCGATAAAATCGTCTGTATCCACCTTGTCGCTCCCCGAAAGAGAAATTTTTTTGCTTTTACAGCAAACTAAAACAGGCAGGATTATCAGCCACATGTATTTTTTCATCCCGTAAATCTCATTTAATATTAAAAATACATATTCACAGGATAATAGCATACAATAAAATTTTTCAACTTATTGATTAATATTTTAGATTTGCCTAAATTAAAATTTAGCCTCATTGAAATATTCAGTCAGTAAAGAGAACTACCTAAAAGCTATTTATCACCTGCAGAGCGAGCAGCGTATCGTTACTACCAACGAATTGGCTGCTGCTTTACAGGCAAAACCGGCTTCCATAACCGATATGCTCAAAAAATTGAAAACCCAAAAATTGATTATATATGAGCGCTACAGGGGATTTAAGCTGAACAATGAAGGGAAAAAAGTTGCCGTACAGATTATAAGAAAACATCGCTTATGGGAATACTTTCTTGTAAAAAAATTACAGTTTGGTTGGGATGAAGTGCACGAGATGGCTGAGGAACTGGAACACCTGACGAGCAAAAAACTCATTGACAGGCTGGATGCATTTCTTGATTTTCCCCAAACAGACCCCCATGGAGACCCGATACCGGACAGCCGGGGAAAGTTCGATCATCAAAGCCTTTTGAGCCTGCTTGATTTCCCGATAAATAAACCAGCGAAAGTTTCCGGTGTTGTCAGCCAGACCACGGAAATGCTTGAATTGCTTCAGCATAAACATATTCGTATCGGCACAAAGCTTGAAGTGAAGAAAAAATTTCCATTTGACAATTCGCTGGAATTGAAAATAAGAAATCAGCCGCCCATTATTGTGAGTGAGCAGGTGGCAAAAAATGTAATGGTGAAAGATGAAGGATAAACTGCAAAGAAACGTTTCGCTCAGCGAAGTGCATGGCAGCGTTGATACCACGAGCCAACACAGATGGTGGAAACAGCTTTTTGTTTTTTTCGGGCCTGCATACTTGGTAAGCGTGGGCTATATGGATCCGGGCAATTGGGCAACCGATCTTGCCGGTGGAAGCCAGTTTGGTTATTCCCTGATATGGGTTTTATTCATGAGCAACCTGATGGCGTTGTTGCTGCAAAATTTATCTGCAAGGCTTGGGATCGTTCGCGGCCGTGACCTGGCACAGGCTAACCGTGAAGCATACCCGAAAATAGTAAATATTTCCTTGTACGTGCTTGCTGAAATTGCCATTGCTGCCTGTGATCTGGCTGAAGTACTCGGCATGGCAATTGGGATTCAGCTATTGACGGGGATTCCATTGATATATGCTGTTTCTTTTACAGTACTGGACACTTTTCTGTTGCTTTTCCTTCAGCGGCTGGGGATGCGCAAGATGGAGGCATTTATTATCGGCCTGATTGCCATTGTTGCTTTTTCTTTTCTGACGGAGATTATTTTAGCAAAGCCAGACCTGAATGAGGTGGCAACTGGTTTCGTTCCACACATGTTAAATAAGGAAGCTCTGTATATTGCTATTGGAATCATCGGAGCCACCGTGATGCCACATAATCTGTATCTGCATTCTGCGCTCGTTCAGACAAGAAAAATTAAAGAGGGCGACCTCAGCATCAGAAAGGCACTGAAATTAAATTTCCTTGACAGCGCCATCGCGTTGAATCTTGCTTTTTTTGTAAATGCTGCCATATTGATACTCGCTGCTTCTGTTTTTTTCAAGCATGGCAACACCCAAGTTGCGCAACTGAAGGAAGCATACCGACTGTTGCCGTCACAATTAGGAACTAAAATCTCTTCCATTCTTTTTGCTGTCGCACTGATTGCGGCAGGGCAAAGTTCAACCATTACCGGAACGTTGGCAGGACAAATTGTTATGGAAGGATATTTGCAATTGCGTATCAATCCATGGATAAGAAGGCTGATTACCCGGCTTCTTGCGATCATACCATCCATCATTGTAATATTGATTTTTGGAGAAGAAAAAGTGGACAACCTGATTGTGCTGAGCCAGGTGATATTGAGCGTGCAGTTAGGTTTCGCTATCATTCC